>Ga0129311_1000104_pt1 | contig 82875 bp, 80 predicted proteins | sample Go1ome_FD_94435 | JGI IMG/M metagenome (GOLD analysis project Ga0129311, IMG submission 94435) | Western lowland gorrila individual fecal microbial communities from Wisconsin, USA - Go1022B metagenome | ecosystem: Host-associated > Mammals > Digestive system > Large intestine > Fecal | place... | reverse complement strand
TTGGCATTTGTATTTTTTGGCAGTTGATCCGGAATATCAGAAGCAGGGCATCGGATCGGCCGTGATACAGGATTTCCTTATCCCTTTGGTAAGATCCAATGGCGGTAATCTGATCACCGTTACCACCAATTCTAAAAATAACGTGGCTTTCTATATTGATAACGGGTTCAAGCTTGTAAAAGAAGAAACGCTTGAATGCAATGCAAAATCTATTGGAAACTGGACGTTCAGAATGGACCTGTGAGGGAGTGGTCCCTTAGTACAGAAAATCGTGAATATATCGAACTAAACATTAATTAACGGCATCAGATTTTTAAGAAAAAAGCTGTTAAGGGTATTAGAAAAATCACTGTTGCTCATGATTGGTATGCCTTGACCTCAGCTGCCTTCTTATCCTGTTTATGTGTCTTTCAAAAGAGCCGTTGTTTATAAGCTCAGTCAGGACGAGCTGTTCGAATGTTGGAACCGTGCATGAATAGAATCCCAGTTTCTTATTGAACGTATCGATCAGGTGTTCGGGAAGGACCATATAGCCCACACGAATAGCCGGAGAAATAGTCTTTGAGAAGGTGTTCAGATATATAACATTATCTTTTGTAGCCATCGAAAAAAGTGTCTCAACGGGTTTGCCCAGAACGGAAAATTCAGATTCAAAATCATCTTCAACGATTATCCTGTCAGAAGAGTCAGCCCATCTTATGTATTCATAACGTTTGGATGCAGAAGCTGATATTCCCGTGGGAAAACTTCTGAATGGAGAAATGTGCAGAACCTGAGCTTTTGTCTTATTAAGCGCTTTGCTTTCGATTCCGTCATTTCCGAGTGCGAGCAATTCATATTTAACATTCGCATTTTTATATACTTTTCTGATCTTTTCGTAAGAAGGATCTTCTAATGCGAATATCCTGTCACTTCCGATAAGACCTGCGATGAGATTATAAAGGTATTCGGCACCTGAGCCGATCACGATTGCCGAAGGATCGATATGGATATCTTTGTTTCTTGCAAGATATTTTGAAATGGCTTCACGGAATTCGGGAAGGCCTGCATTAGGTGATTTCAGGAGTATTTCATCCTGACGGTTGGTAAGGATGTTTCTCATTGTTTTTGATAAGACGGATACAGGGAAGACCAGACGGTCTGAATTGCTGTTAAATGATGTGTTGACTGATTGCATTTCTTCAGGGAAAGATGAGAAACCGTCTGTGGCGCGGAAGTCGACAAAGCAGCCGCTCTTCTCGACACTCCGGATATATCCTTCGTCGCGGAGAAGATCGTAAGCGTGCTCTACTGATATAACGCTTACGCCTGCTTCGGAAGCCAGGGTCCTTTTAGAAGGGATCTTTGTATTGTAAGGATATACTCCATCAACAATGTTTTTCTTGATCTGCTTATACAATTTCATGTATGCGGAGTCGTCTGTTTTTTTCATCTGGTTATATAAAAAACTCCTGTTCTGGATATTTAATATATTCAGATAAGTTGTACCATAGTGTCATTCAGAAAACAACTTCTTCAGGAGATATAAGGCGATGAGCGATCATGAGAAAAACAAAAAGATAATAAAAAAGATTGCATATACAGGTGTTCTGGCAGCATTCATTTATATTGGTACTCAACTTCATATTCCGACTGCGATAGGACACGTTAATCTCGGCGATCTGGTCATATTGGTAGCCGCATATATCCTGGGTCCTTTCTCGGCGATAGCAGGTGCGATCGGTTCAATGTTGGCAGATCTTACTGCCGGTTATCCGCAATACGCAATACCAACGTTTTTGATCAAAGGAATCATGGGACTTGTTGCAGGACTTCTGATGAAGCGCAACGGTGAGAACAAAGTTCCATTAGTGCGCAAACTGACAGCAGCGGTAGTTGCCGAACTGATAATGGTGGCAGGGTATTTCGGGTTTGAATCTTTGCCTTTTATGTATGGAGTAGAAGCCGCATTATGTTCAGTAGTACCTAATCTTATTCAGGCAGCTGCAGCAATAATCGGCGCTATCCCTCTTACCTATGTAAAGCTGTTCGACAGAATACGCGTATAACAGTAATAATTTATATATATAGTGGACATAAGAGAGAAACGGCCGGCAATTTCCGCCGGCTGTTTTCTTAATAGCCAATCCCTATAACTACATATAAGTTTTCGAGATTAGGCAAAGTTTTTGGTTTTGATAGAATACTCGCAACCCTTATAAAACCAACGAATGAGGAGATAAAGAAATGAAGAGGATATTGTATAAAATGCCTTTCATAACACTGCTTAACCGAATGTGTCAGACAGAGCAATGTTAAATCATTAATGCAAATAAATACACATAAAAAAGTTGACTAAAGATATTAGAGACTGATTTCAAATGTATTTGCGTTTGAGGTCACTCTATTATTGGATTTTCTCCATTCTCTACCTGTTGAAGGAATGAGTAAAACCCTCCTTCAAAACTCCACTTATTGGGATTCCATGTTAATAAGTAAGCGTTGCTCATATTAATCCTCGTCGATCAACTGAAAAGTATCAAGATCTATTCCTTGGGCCACCTAATCTTGAATTAAACGTTCCAAGAAAAACATCCACTTTAAATATGACAGCAAAACAAAAACGACCGGCGACGGTCGTTTTCTTTTGGGTGTCTCTTTCTCAATTCTGTCGCAGTTTGTGGTAAGCACCGATTTTTCGTCTTTCCTCAAACCCGCAAACCCCTGATTTTATTGGGTTCTACGACACCGTTAATAAAATTTGGCGGAGATGGAGGGAGCGTATGGGTTTAATTCCGCATCCCTCGCTAATTCTCCGAAACCCTTTATTTATAGGGCATTCGAGCTTTTTGCTTTTTAGCAAGGCTCTGTAATTCTTCTTAAATCTGCTTCAATTTTGTCGCAAAATTGTCGCAAATTTATCCCGCTTGGTTGCGGTAGTAATCATCAAGAATAGAGATCTCTCGACTTTTGAACTCTTGTGAAGCATCGGTGTAGGTATAAAGTGTAATCGCTATGTCGTTATGACCAAGAATACTAGCCGTTGCCTTTATATCTGTACCTGCTTCTCTCATCCTCGTGGCAAAAGTGTGTCTTAGCATGTGATTGTGCACGTGAGGGAATTCCTTTATACCGTAGGTGTTCCCATTTGTGGCGATATACTTGTTAATGGCATTCGTGATGGTGCTCAGACTATAGTTAAGCCTTTTATGGCTGTGAACCCAGCCCTTGTTGTTAAGAAATACGAAGTTTGAGAATCCGTCAATGTTTGCCTCGCACTTGATGCCGAACGCTTCCTGTCGTTCTTTCTCAAGGCGGAAAGCCTCTTTGACTATCGGAAGCATCGGTACTACTCGAATACTGTTTTTTGTTTTAGGTGGATTCATGGCATATGTGCTGCCTTCCTTCAACCCTATGTCATAGTATTCAAGAGAGTGTTCGACACGGATCTGATTGTTATCAAAGTCTATGTCTTCCCACTGGAGCCCGATAACTTCTCCGACTCTCATACCAGTCCACAGCATCACAGTGAAAACCGGATACCATTTGTTATACCGTCCAGGTCTGCTCAAGAACTCTTCGAAAAGCTTCTGCTCATCTAAGGTTAATGCTCTGACCTGCTTCACATCATCAACGTATTCTTTCTGAAGTTCCCTGAGCGCTCCTCGACAGGGGTTATTCCTTAACACTCCGTCTTTAACAGCTACCTCAAGAATCATCCCAAGAACCTGATGCACTTTCTTTATAGTGCCTATCTTTAACCCTCTGCCGCCGATCAAGCTCTTCAGGAAGAGGACTATCTTACTGTAGCTCAGATTTCTAAGTTTGGTCTTACCGAATGATGGTTCGATATACCGTTGATAAACTCTCGTGTAAGACTTGAATGTGCTGTCACGTATACCGCTTTTGATCTGCTTCCAAAGATCGTAGTACTGATTAATGGAAGCGTCTAATTCGTTATAGTCGTAGCCATCAAGAGTGTTCTTGTTTATCTCGTCTTCTTTCTTCCTGAGCTCAGCAAGTGTCTTGGCACTAACGGATTGTCTTTTGCCGTTCTGGTCAGTCCACTTATATTCGAAAGTGTTACTGGATCTCTGATATTCTCCCTTCTTCAGTCTTAGATTTCCTTTGGCGTATCTTTTATTCTGCATAGATTCCTCCTAATGAATAAAAGAAGCGTCCAAGCTCATTATAACTTGGACGCGTTCCTTTGGCAGTACCTTAATTAGTACTCTTCCTCTATACCGAATACGAGTTATAAAGGAACTCCTCGAAAGGCTTACGCTTTATAAGCCTCTTGCTGCCGTTCCATAACACGTACGGGCAGTTATCGTCATTAGTCAGCTCCCGAAGCTTATTGACGCCGATATTGAAATAACCGGCGGCCTCCTCGAGAGTGAGTAACGACTTCTGTGATAATTCGATGTGGTCTTTCATGTTCTTATCCTCGCATTTCTGTTGATTAGTGTGGTCTCAATATTGTGACCAAGTTCCTGAAGATCATCGATGCACTTCGTAAGACTGGAGCTGGGAATGATGCCGAGTACATTCATTCTTTGAAGTATCTGATCTAAGTTACTCTCGATCCTCCTGAGCTCCCATACGATCTCATGCTCTTCCTCTGTGGGAGCTGCACCGACTTTGTGTACGCTCATAATGCGCCTGCCGTATTCGCCCACAGATAATCCTGCTGCCTTTGCCTTGCTTCGTATATCATCAAGTTCCTCTTGGGTAACGTAGATATAGATTCGAAGCTGCCGTTTCCTGTTCCTTTTTTCTGTCATTTAATGCCTCCTATCGGTTTATTCATTGAACGTGCATTTGAAATGTCCTCTGGGTTAGCAAGCAACGCATGTGAACGATCACATGCCGAATGCTTGTTAGGGGGCGACCCCTAATACCCCGATAAGATTCCAGCTAAAAGCCATCAGACTCGTACGAGCCACTTGATGTCTGATGGTGTTATGCAGTTGTCAATGTTCATGAAGGGCTTTTGTGAATAACACCCTTCACTAACTAGGAATGGGAGCCCCTGTTTTTACGGTGGCAGATTACACAAATCTGAAAAGAACCCTTCATATATATCGACAAAGGTACCTGTTTTGATGGGGTATCAGACTGCACAAAAATAAAGCCCTTCTTTGTGTTCATAGAAGAGCTTGAAAGATAATATCTCTAATCTATATGTTTATTGTGAAAACACGACCATTAAAGGAAGGTAACACTTAAACCCGACAACCTTAGCAAAAGTCGCTACAAAATAATAATGAATTATGTTAAATGAATTCGACTTCTGTCTGTCGGATACACTTTTATTGGGATTGTAATGGGTAAGAACATCTCTTACATCTTTCACATCCATATAATAACTCTTATCAATATCGGATATACCGAACAATTCATTTGCTGCAATTAGGTATTGTCGAATATTGGGATAGCTTTGTCCGAGCTCCAAGTATTCTTTAGCTTTATCTTTCAAGCTATCTGTAATCTGACAAAGCAATTCAAAAGCTTGGCATCGCCATATAAAGAGGTCCTCATTGGATACTGTGTGATTATAAATTGTCTTTTCCCATAGCGATATTACTTGCCTTAATTCATCATAGTGATTCAACCAAGATTGAAGTCCCAAAAAGAATTCTTCTTTAGACCAACATTGTACCTTTTTCTCTATTCTCTTTACGTTGAATGAAGATAAGAAAAGTGGATCAGAAATGATTTTGTCTTCTCTGTTATCGGAGGTATACATTTTTACTGATGTTATTTTAACTTCCTGAAGAAACAGGAACTCAATGTAGTGTTTTATTTTTCTTAAAAGAATCATCAGATTCTCTATATTCGTTTCAAATTCCAACTTGATTTGAATGTACTGTTCTTGAGTAATATGTATATCGACGCACGAAGAATCTGGTATTCCCTGAACCGAAGAATAGACTGATGCAGTAATACCATTATCCAAACGATATTCATCCATACTATTAACGGGCTGCTTGATCACGGCTGTATTCTCATCATCGATAAAAGACACGTCAAACTCTTTGGGCGGGAAAACCTCATTAATCCCCTCAAACCCCAATAGCAACTTGTTATATTGGTTGTTAGGGTTATGCCTTATCAAACTTCCAAATCGACCTTTTAGCGTACCTATTCCGTGAGGATAATAGTGAGTGGTATGATCATAATACTGACAATCATAAAGCACATAGATGTATGAGTCCGTGCACTTAACAGGGAAACTCTTTAGATTAGTTATAAAGTCCCCTGTATCCATTTTTACTATGTTTATATCGTTAAGCTCATAATTAACGACAAAATCTCCGCTTTCAGGATTTATAGTCCCAAACATTTCTATTGAGAACTCCTTATCGTTGTTACGAAAGGGTAAGGTGACAATAAACTCCAACATCTATTTCGTTAACCTCATTTGACTATCCACCTTTTCATTCTGCTGATTCCAGACTATTTAGAAATCAATTTGCATATCATTCTGAATGACATATTTTCCATTGTTCTTTTGGACAATGATTTTAACCGCATTGTCAATTAATGCAATCTGTTTATTGCGTGTATCTTCATCGGGACAACCAATATACTTAAATTCTTTATCCGTATCGATAAAAAACGTATCGTATAAATCACTAACAGCCATAAACGCATCTGTCAGTTCTTTGTCGTCATCCCACTCAGGCGGATTATCATTGTCTATGATCTCCCCGTCTTCGTTGTAAAGCCATACACAGTATGTGTTGTACTCGAGCATTAATCTAATCGTTTTAATCATACTTACTAAATTTCGATATTACGATGATCCATAGCATCACGAATAAGTGTTTCTATCAATTGTTTATACTTATGGTACTCGTCAATTTTATTGATCTTAATTCGATACGCACGGCTTCTTGCAGCGTAAATCCATTCAAGGTCTGTATTATCCAATTGCTCACTACGCTCAGTATTTTCGGGGAACTTGGTGAACAAATATATAAATCTCTTCTTGGGTTTGAAATACAAGAAATTAGATGCCGCACCGTTTCTTGCTAAGCCGATATAGAACTTGTTGTACTTCAATTCAAATCCAGGAGCATATTGTGAAACATCTTTATATATTTCATCAACGAATTTCAGAACTTTAGACTTCTTCTCCCAGTAGTTACGATCCGTAGGTTCGTTTTCTTCTTCATCATCAGTACCTAGGGATATTCGATCCAGAACCTTAACGAAATTGAGCTGAATATCGTCTCCTATCTTCGTAGCTTGCATCTGTAGAGCGATAAGAGGAATGGAACCGTTGAACAACTGAATAACATTCATGAAACGACCTGTAATCTCTTCAGCAACTATAACTGCACAATGATCGTACTGTGGATATCTCTTCTTTTCGTTATCCCAATACTCTATTGTTCGAATAATATGACTAGGATCTGTTGCACCCAACTGAATCTCGATTTCATATCTAGTATCATTATCATCAGCCATAAGAACATCTAATCTTCCACCGGCAGGTTGAGTCTTCTCTCGTCTGATAGGAGTAAGATCGCCAAGTCCCAATACCTGCGGATTCTCAAAAATAAACTGCTGAATATGATCCTCTTTAATCTCAGGATTATTCTTCAGATTGATTTTCTCAGCACTTACAAGTTTTGCCATATTACTTAACCTCCGTGAGTTTCTGATACATCTTCATAAGTTCAGCGACAATCTCAGGCTCAGTCATATCATACGAGAACCCGTATGCATCCATAACAGCCTTATCGTTTGCATCGTGAGCTGCCTTAAGATCATCGGGCATCTTTATTGGATCATAAAGATCTGATAGAGACTTATCTGAATGATTGTTTCGAGCATTAATTATTTCTTGTGCGGTCTGCTCAATATTTGCCTTCAATTCATCTGTCGTTGTACACCAGGGGAAATTGTTATACACAATGTTAACAGAATACTGATAACTAGGTCCGAAATAACCTCCAATAGTCCTCATCCATGACATGTGGACTATGGATTCCAGCACACCAAAATGATACAGTGTCGCATCAGGCATAAGTCGAAGTTTATTACTGCACAACACTTCATCATCCATATAACCCATTGGAATATATTTTCGCGAACCCGATGAAACTTCTGGTATTACTATAAACCTACCACGAGGCATATTTTCAACATGAAACCGAGTTGGTTTAGCAGCTATCTTTCTAGTTCCCTCACTCTTACTTGACAAACGAAAACTTCGCACTGATTCAACTCGTTTCATGCATTCAGGCATACTTAATAAGTCTTGCTCAGAACAATCTCCTAACCATAGGCAATATCTCTTTTTGTTCTTTAAGAATTCTTCCGCGCCCACCCAAGACTTAAAATACTTTTGGGATAGAGGTTCTCTGCTCAAAAAATCCAACTTCTCTTCTTCAGTGAACAAATAGAAACCATTATCAATAGGTTTATTTCCAATCCCAATCATTGGAACATTACATAGAGGGATATTCCTAGTTTCAATCAATATATCATCCCCATCAACTAGATATGGATTAATATGTGAAACTAACTTACAAGAATCCGAAGTAAACAACTTACACACAGATGATGCATCGTGTGAAAAACCAACAATAACGACATACACATATGCTGTATCATTTGCACCAGAAGTCCATTTAAAGCTCGTATAAGCATATTTAATATGTATGCCTTTTTCATACAAAGCTGACCACAACGGTTCAACTTGCTGCCCCTGACATATTGATGATGTAGCAACAAACGAAGAAACTATATGCGTCCCTTCGGTATAAAGAGCAGCCTTCATAAACCAACAAGCAACATAATCTAAAAGACCTACATTCTTTTCAAAGAACTGTTCTTTTTCCTTTTTTTGATCAATACTCATCATAGCAGCCGAATGAGTATCTTGAGCTGATGTGCGCCCAGTTTTAGCTACAAACGGAGGATTACCCATAATATAAGAACATTCAGTAGGATCAATTAAATCTTTCCAATCAAACCGCAAGGCGTTCTCACAGATAATGTTTGCACGCTCTTCAAGAGGAAAGTCCTTCTCATCCAAGTCAAAGACAATTATTGCTTCTTGATTGGCTTTGAGCCGTGATATCCAAAGTGCCGTTTCTGCTACGGCTACAGCAAAGTCATTAATCTCGATGCCATAGAATTGTGAGAGTTTGACGCGCTCTTCAACATCTCCTTCTAAGGCGCTATCGAACATGCCGATATTCTTACCACGCTTGAGTTCGCTGATAATCGCAAACTCAAGTTGTCTTAAGCAAATATAAGTCTCTGTAAGGAAGTTGCCTGAACCAGCTGCCGGGTCAAGGAATGTTAGATTACATATCTTGTGGTGAAGTTTCTTGTATCTATTATTCTTCTTAACTACTGATAATTCTTCATCATCACGTATATCTTCAAACTCTTTCTTAAGGTCATCAAGGAAAAGCGGATCAATAACTTTGTGGATATTCTCAGGGCTGGTATAGTGCATACCGCCTTTTCTTCGTGTTTCAGGATTCAATGTAGACTCGAAGATGCCACCAAAGATAGTAGGGGAAATCTTAGACCAGTCAACACTCTGTGATAGTTCATCCAAAAGAAAACTCTTTATGTCATCGGTAAAGTTAGGTATCTCGACTGTATCTCGGAATAAACCGCCGTTTACATAGGGGAATACTTTTATAGGTGTATCGTACGGATCACGCTTTTCTCTTGGTGTGTCTAATGCTGTAAATAACCTTTGTAAGTTAAGTCTGATATTCTGTGCAGGTACATCCTTAAGGAAGTTGTAAAATGCATCCATCTCGCCAAAAAGACCGGCATCTTCACAGAATAGACAAAACACAAGTCTTACACAAAGAACATTAAGAGAGTGATTTGACTCCTCAGTATCGGGGTCAAGGTACTGAGCACGAAGCATATCGTAAAGTTTGCCAATAAGTTGACCAGCTTTCTCGGATATTGCACGCTCATGGTAAAGCCTGCTGTTCTGAGGATCTATAAGGAAACTTAAGTATTCAGGCTTCTCGCCTAACTGATCTAGTGTGAAGATCTGTGCATTCGATTCAAGATTGCTGTCACTGTATTCCTTTCGGCTATAGACACGGAACTCGTGGAAATTACAGGTGATAAGATAATCAGGCTGTTCGTTCTTCTTAAAGCTCACCGCATAATCGAATACCTGCTTAAAAGGAGTCTTAAGCTCTCCTTGTCTTGGTTCGGGCTTATCAAGATCAACATCAGAGCCCTTCATCTCGACCATAGTCGCAAGATTTCTAAGCCAAAGATCAATCTTACCGTTAGAACTGGTACGATGCTCAAAGATGACATTACTGGTATCGTTATACTCAATACCATATACATTCTGAAGGAGATCCATCCAAAAGGTTCTGGCATTCTGGTCTTCAGACCATTTCTGACCTCTCCAACGCTTTGCAAATTCTTTGGCAGCCTTACGATCTATAGCCATTTATACATCTTCCTTAATAAGTAGTTAGTTCTATCATAATTGTACACACAGGTCATTCCATTATTGGGACTTTGGTACTTACTTAATAATTATAAGGAAAATATATTAAAAAACCTTGAACTATGGTTCGTATTTAGTGGCAAAACAAAACGGTCAGACCGTTAAGTCTGACCGTTTGAATGGACGCTTCTTTCGAATTTGTCGCAAATTTGTCGCAAAACTCTGTTTCTTGACTTCCGCAAAGCCGTAAAAGCCTTGATTTACTTGCTTTTTCACGACGCCCGTTTAAAATTTGGCGGAGATGGAGGGAGTCGACCGGCAGCGAACTTTGTTCACTGCTTGGGACCTTGTTCGACTTCGTCTCACGGCGGTCACCCGGGCGCCGAAGCGTCCACAGGACGCTTCTTTCCCGCCCGTGACCCTCACGGGTCCGACTCCCCCTCGATGTTCAGTCAAAAAACAAAAGAAGCACCACGAAATGTGATGCTTCTTTTGTTCTGGCGGAGATGGAGGGAGTCGAACCCTCGCGCGAGTTGCCCCGCCTAAAGCTTTAGCAAAGCCTCCCCTTCGGCCTCTTGGGTACATCTCCGTGCCGAATATAATAGCGCTCTTGCGCTGACGAGAGTTGATTATAACACAAATTAAAAAATAGTGCTATCATTAGTGCCATGCGTGAATTGGCAGGCAAAATCACGGGCTTTATCAAGAAGGACCCGATACTTATAATCTCAGGGATACTCGCGGCGGTATCCTGCTTTATCGTGCCGCCGGATGCCGAATATATAGGCTATATCAACTTCCGCGTCCTCGCGATCCTAATGAGTCTCATGCTGGTCGTCGCGGTCCTGCTTCGTATCGGCACCTTCGATTTCCTGACCGACCGCCTTCTGAAGAAGCTCAAGACCTCAAGAAGCATCTGCCTTCTTCTGACCACGCTCTCGTTCTTCATGGCGATGTTTCTTACGAACGACGTCACCCTCGTGACTCTCGTCCCCTTCTCGATCGCGGTATTGAAAAGCTTCGACGACAGAAGAACTCTCATGTTCACGCTCATACTCATGACTGTCGCTGCCAACCTCGGCAGCATGCTCACCCCCATCGGCAACCCGCAGAACCTCTACCTTTACACCAAATATCAGATGGAGCTTCTGCCCTTTATAAAGCTCATGCTGCCCTACAGCGCAGTCTCGCTTATACTCACTGCACTCACAGTTATACTTCTGTGTAAGAATAAGAAATCCGAATACAAGAACATCACCGAAGTGCCCGTACCTGACGCGAAGAAACTCGCGGTATGCGTGATACTTTTCGCCGTGTGCGTACTCGCCGTCGCTGACATCATCAACTGGATCGTGATGTTCGCCGCCGTGTGTGCGGTGATAATCATAATCGACCGCAAGGCATTCAAATACGTCGACTACATGCTGCTTCTGACGTTCATATTCTTTTTCGTACTTATCGGCAATATCGGCCGCATAGAAGCCGTGTACAACGCGCTGTCGAAGGTCGTTGCCGTCTCGCCCTTACTCACCGCAGTCGCAGCCTCACAGATCATCAGCAACGTCCCCGCAGCGATGCTCCTGTCGGCTTTCACTGACAACGGCGAAGCACTCGTCGTCGGCACCAACTTAGGCGGCCTCGGCACACTCATCGCGAGCATGGCTTCCCTCATCACATACAAGTTCTATGCCGCCACCCCGCGGGACAAAAAGAATACCGGCATGAGTTACTTGCCGGCATTCACTGTGGTTAATATAGTTTTCCTCGCGCTTCTTCTGGCGCTTTGGGCAATCCTTCGCTGACGCTTACGAACCCTCGCCGTTAGCGGGATCCGGCGCATCCGGACACGTCACGTTATCATCGTACGCATCCCTCTGGAACACACGCACATAATCCACACGCATCTGTGCACTCTCGTCGAAAAGCGTAGTCTCGTCGGGATCTCCCGGCCAGTTGCCGCCGACAGCGACGTTCAGGATGATGTAGAAAGGCTGGTTGAAAGGAGCGGGATACTCATTCGGCTCCTGTCCGTCCATCGCGGAATACCAGTAGCTTGTCGAATAGTAGCAGACATCGTCGCAGTACCATCTGATCTCGCCGGGCTCCCACTCAACTGCGAATACGTGATACTCGCTTGCGAAGTCGCCTGAAGACAGATCGTAGATACCCTGGTTCTGCATGTGCGGATTACCATAGTGCAGCGTGCCGTACAAAGTGTCTGTGTCGCTTCCCAGGATCTCCATGATGTCGATCTCGCCGGACTTCGGCCATGAGCCGTAAGACTCGTCGTCGGACATCATCCAGAAAGCAGGCAGGAAGCCCTGTCCCTGCGGGACTCTGATACGCGCCTCTACACGTCCGTATGTGAATGCATGAAGATGATAAGTATTGATCCTTCCGGATGTGTAGAAAGCGCGTCCGTTATCGTTGGTACCCGTCAAAGGCTGGATAACGAGATCGCCGTCCTCTACAAAGTAGTTATCTCCGTCGACAACATAGGTCTGAAGCTCATTGTTAACCCAGCCGGGTCTGTGATATTCGCCCGCCCAGTTCGATGAATCCAATTCATCGCCGTCAAACTCATCGTGCCATACAAGATAGTACCCCTCGGGAGGCTCGATGTTGGGATCCTCGATGGGAGGCAGCGGGGTCGGTGTGGGTGCCTCTGTAGCCTCTGTAACTTCGGCTTCAGTCTCAGTTGCTTCAGTCTCGGCGGCTGTCGTCTCGTCAACAGTAGTCTCGGCCTGCGCGGGAGCCGTCTCGGAAGTGGTTGCCTCGGGTTCCTTAGAGCATGCGCTCATCGCCATGGCTGCTGCCATCACAAGCGCTGCGTATCTGATAGATCTCTTCATATAAAACCTCCTTGAAAGCAGGTATGCGCTAATAATATCAGACCATCTTCTGATAGTAAAAGCATGCGAGCTGGGTTCTGTCGCGAAGATCGAGTTTGGTAAGGATAGAGCTCACCATATTACGCACCGTTCCCTCGCCTAAGAACATCTTCTCAGCGATCTCCTTATTCGACAGACCGTCCGCCACAAGTTCTATCACCTCGAGCTCCTTGGGCGTGATGTCGAACTCCGACGGATCGAATCTCTCCTTGCGGTTAAGAAGGTCAGGCAGCTTCTCCACCACCTTGCCTCCGAACACCGCCTGACCCGATGCTACCGCGCGAACGGACGAAGGCAGCGAGCCGCAGTCCTGCTTGATGATGTAGCCCATCGCGCCGATCTTCAGCGCCTTGTTGATATACTCGTCATCAAGGAAAGTCGTGAGGAAAAGCACCGCCGCCTTGGACCCGTTCTCGAGGATCTTCTGCGCCGCCTCGGTGCCGTTCATGCCCTCCATACGGATGTCCATGACGATAACGTCGGGAGCGACTTGGGGCGCGAGCTTTACCGCCTCCTCACCCGAATTCGCCACAGCCTTGACCTCTATGTCCGGCTCGTTGTCGAGGATGATCTTCAATGATCCCGATACGAAAGGATCGTCGTCGACTATCATTACGCTGATCATGTTATGCCTTCCTTTCCTTGGGAATCGTGACCATCACGGTAAATCCGTCCTCATCGGACAGGACACTCGCGCGGCCTCCGACTGCCCCCGCTCTTGATGCGATATTGTTAAGACCTATGCCGCCCTCACCCGTCATCTCAGACGAAGACAGCTCGAACTCCCTTACGGGATTATTTCCGTTATCATGGATCTTCACGCGCCAGAAGGAGATGTTCTCCACCACTTCGATGAGCACCTTGTCGCCGTCAGAATGTTTTGCGATATTGGTGACGGCTTCCTTTATGATGCCCAGGATATTGCTCTTGAGCGCATTGTCCGCGGGCGAGTCGATGACGGTGTTCACCGTAACCTCGAACCTCTCGGGCAAAGTGGAGGTTATGTCGTTGATACCGATAGACAGATCGATAGATTCGTCGTGAAGTTCGTGCACGCTTTTACGCATCGAAGTCATAGCAAGATCGAGCGTCTGCGACACGGACTCGAGCTGCTCGCCGACACCGGGGTCCTTGTTGATTATCTTGAGCGCCTGAATCTGCACAATAACGCGCGTGATCATGTGACCTACATTGTCGTGGATCTCACGAGCGATGCGGTTACGCTCCTTAAGGCGCGCCATGTAGACCTCGTTGTCCGCATTCTTCATCGTCTCCTCACGAAGCTTCTGCGCATTAAGCGAATCCCAGCGGGCATCGTCGTATTTCGCGCGGAGGTTCTCTTCCGTTTTCTCGTGGCGTCCCGTCTTGAATGCGAGGTAGAAAGCAAGACACGAGATAAGAAGCGTCATAGCTTTAAGCGTGAGGCTTATGTCCGCGAGCGCCACTGCAAGTGCCATCGCACCTCCTGCCACGCCTCGAAAAGCAATCGACTTAACTCTCTCAAGCTTTATGTCACAGATCGCTAATGAATAAACCGCAGTAGGCATCACAAGCGCAATACCGGGAAGGAAGAACGCGGCTGCAAAAACTACCGCGGAACTGAGTATCGCTATCAGCTCATTACGCTTAAGTTCGCATGCGATACCCAGGATGAAAGATACCAGAATAACAGCAATATCCGCCGCCCCCGGATGCCCTCCGCAGAGGACAAATACGGAAGCGGCGGTGCCTGTCCATATTACTATTCTGTCGACTATCCTGTAGGTCATGACTACATTATACGATTATTCAGTCTTTACTGCGCTCCTTGCTTTGCCAAGGACGGACGACTTAACGAAAGCCGCTACCAGGGTAAATGCTACCGTGAACAGGATCTCGATGCCGAAGCACATGAGAAGCTTATCCGACTCGAAAGCGGTATTCACATCGACCATGTTCGAAGCATATACGCACCAGTACATAGGCATGAACTTGGCTACTGTAAGAAGTCCTTCTCCGAGAAGATACTGCGGAACGAATACGCCTGACATGAATGCCATCGAGAGGCTCACGATATTCGTAACCATCGACAGCGAATTGCTTGTAAGATCGAATGACGTTACGAATGATGCAAATGCGCATGCGATGAGCGTCGTAAGGAACGAGTTGATCATAATAAGCCACCAGTACTCGACGAATGCATCCGAGCCTTTTGCAAAGCCGACGATCACATTGATAAGCATGAAGAAGATCCACAATGCGATTCCCGATACGGCGATACCCAGAGAGTTCGAGAAGCTGATCTTCTTTCTGTTTACGGGCGAGCACTCGATACGGTCGCCTATGAGCTTATTGTTGTTGGCGATTACAGTGTGTCCGATACCGAGCGTCATAAATCCAATAGCAAGATACGGGAAAAACTGATTGATGAATACAATAACAACATCACCTTCAGTCGTGGGAGATCCTCCGTCTTCCTCCTGAACGATATTAAGAGTCGCTGTATCAAGCATCAGTTCCTTCGCAAGTTCCGCGCACTTCTCGGGCGCATAACCCATAGCCTCGTAATCCTTATAGGCCTGAATGTAGTTATTAACTGCATTGTCTATCATGTAGATCGCGCCGGACTTATCCATATTGGTAAGATATGTGATCTCTCCGGTACCGTCAGCAAAACCATCTTCGATCTTCAGGTGATACTCGCTTAATCCGAAGAATACCAGGTCCTGTATGGAGCTTTGGGATCTGCCGAACACAGGTGTTACATTGTTGTTTACGCTTAAGTAATCGATAAGTCCTTCGGACAATGCCGAATGATCGCCATCAATATAAGATATCTCTATCGATTCCTGGACGGCATAGTCCGGGCCGCCGGTCTCGGATGCCATTGCAGGTGCTGCGACCATTACGCCTATTACCATGGCTACAAATATAACCGCATATATGATTACACCTGTGCTGTTGTTCTTAAGAAGCTTGAAGAAATTCTTAAACAGAAGCATACTTTTCCCTCCTCAATACTGCGATACCGATGGCAAGGAAGACCACGGTAAGACCTATGATCTCCGCGATGTTCATGAAGAACCCTTCTGCGGAATTGCCGATCGTAAGCTTGAACAGTGCCATGTTCAGGACTGTCGCCGGGTTGATCTTGTTAAAGATCGGGAAGTATTTCTCGAATAATCCCGGCAGCTGCGCTATCATCTCGCCGCTTAAGAAAACGGATATCATGATCAGAGACGTCGCCTTGTTTCCTCTCTGGTGTACATCACCCTTGAAACACAGACCGCAGATAACACCGAAGCTTATCGAGAACATTACTGCCGCCACTGCGAAAAGCGCGAGCTTCAGGTAATCGTTCCCAAGGTAGATCCCGAACACATACTTCATTACCATAAGCTGTATCGCTACTATCACGAGACCGGGGATAACCCTTGCAGCAAAAGCGGTTACTACCATCTGTCCTTTTCGAGCGGGGGAAACCGAGTAGCGCATTGCTACCGCAGAAACGTCTGCGCGGAGGTCTCCCACCATGTTGATGCCCATCATAGCCATGAAGAGGATGCCCATTACGAGCGTGCTCAGGAAATACCAGTTGTACGGGTTCGGCTCCGCACCGAAAGCTTTCTCCTTCTGGGACACCGTGTAGGTTACGTTCTCTCTGGCATCATTTACGAGCTCCATCGCGTAAGCCGGATCCTGCTCTAGAGCGTCCGCGATGAGCTGATAACGCTGCTTGTATGTGTCTGCTATAGAGCCCGCAACAGCCGCGGACGTAATCGAGTGATTCTCCTGAAGATAGACCTCGACATCGCCGTCGGATACAACGAAGATTATCTCTGCTTCTTCCCCGGCAAGCTTCGCCTTCGCGTCCTCGAGAGAGTCAGCTTCTTCGAGAATAAAGAGCTGATCCTCAGCGTCTTCCTCTGACAATGAATCAATAAGATCCCCGAAGCCCTGCTGGTACACGCCCTCGCCCTCAGTGATGAGTATCGTCTTCATCGGGTCGATGCTGTTCTGGTAGCTGTATATGGAGTCGAATGCGAAGTGCATTGCCGTCATGAGCACCAGCGGGAATATGAACATCCAGAACAGGCCACCGATACTTCTGAACATTTTAATTATCGAATACTTAAACATGCCCTGCTCCTTTACTCGTCACGAAGCTGCTTGCCGGTAAGCTCGAGGAATACATCGTTCAATGTCGGCTGCTCGGAGAAGATCTTCTTCATCTTGTAGCCCTTGTCCTGCAGCATGTTCACGATATCGATAACGTTGTGCTTGCCGGATCCCGCCTCGATCTTCAGTGTGTTGTTCTCGTAGCTTACGCTGTATACGTTCTTAACTTCCCTTACCATGTTGAGGGTCTTGTCATCCAAGCCTGCAACTTCGATCGTGATGATCTCGCTCTTCTTGATCATGCCCTTAAGCTCATCTACCGTGCCCTCTGCGATCGTGTGACCCTTGTCGATGATGAGGATACGGTCACAAAGCTGCTCGACCTCCTCCATGTAGTGCGAGGTGTAGATGATCGTGGCGCCGTTCTGCCTCAACTGCTCGATACCTTCGAGAATCTTGTTTCTGCTCTGGGGATCGACTGCAACTGTAGGCTCGTCAAAGAAAACGAGCTTCGGCTTATGTGCGATGCCGCAAGCGATGTTAAGTCTTCTCTTAAGGCCGCCCGAGAGCTTGTTCGGCTTGAACTTAACGAAATCATTAAGTGCTACGAAGTCGATAGCTTCCTGCACATACTTCTTTCGTGTCTCCTTATCCTTGATGTAGAGTCCGCAGAAGAAGTCGATGTTCTCATAAACCGTAAGTGCGTCATAGACTGCAACATCCTGGGGAACTATACCGATCTGCCTTTTGATCTCGTATGCCTTGGGGCTCATCGGCTTGCCGAAGATCTCGATCTCACCCTTGTCGTACTCGAGGAGCGAGAGGATGCAGTTGATCGTAGTGGACTTACCGGAGCCGTTGGGTCCGAGAAGACCGAAGATCTCGCCTTCTTTAATGCTCATATCAAGGTGATCGATCGCGATCAGTTCCTTGTATCTTTTTACCAATCCCTTAACCTTTAAAATCTCAGCCATATTCTTGCCTCCTTATCCTTACGGCCTGATTATCGGATATACAGCTTCGGCGGGGTAGTGAACAGCATCACTTTAGGAGATGACAAATGTCATTTTAAGAAATGACGGCACTAATATGCGTGTGTTATTATCAACACATGGAAAAGAAGCAGAACCGTCTTACCAGAATTTTCAACATCGAGCGCCTTAAGATGCGCATCTTTTTGTGTATTGTCGGAACCATCCTGTGCGGAGTTTCCGTCGGCTTCTTCAAGTACGCGGCATTCGGTGTAGATCCGTTTACATCATTCGTAAGCGGACTTGATAAGGTATCCCCCATAGAATACGGAATGCTTTATATCGTTATCAACGCGGTTCTGCTGATCGTAAGTCTTATCTTCGACAGACATATGATCGGACTCGGAACTATCGTCAATCTGTTCCTTGTAGGCTACCTTGCCCAGTATTCACAGCAGTTCCTGACGTCTCTTCTTTCCTCCGACTCAATCATCGCGCGCATCATCTGCCTTGTGACCGGCATAGTAGGTCTGTGCTTCTCGTGCGGTCTTTATATGCCGCTGACATGGGAGTATCCACTTACGATGCCATCGCGATCATCATGGACAAGAAGTGGCATATAGGCAAGTTTAAATATAACCGAATCGCCACAGACTTCGTCTGCGTAATAATCGGCTCTGTCCTCTACCTCATGTCCGGGGAACCTTTATCCACGTTAACAACGATCGTCGGCATCGGCACCATCATCACTGCATTCTTCATGGGGCCGCTCGTCGACTTCTTCGCGAATAAGTTCACAAGGAAATATATTCTTAAAGAGAATTAATCCTTTTCTATAAATTCCAATACTTCTTTAAGCGACGGGAAGACCTGATCTGCAAGCGCTCTGATCTCATCGTCGGGCTGCACGATATCAGGCACCATGATCGTGTAAAGACACGCTGCCTTCGCTGAGCGTACGCCGTTAAAAGAATCCTCTATGGCTGCCGCATCCTTCGCTTCCACGTTAAGTCTTCGAAGTGCCTCAAGCCAGATGTCGGGTTCGGGTTTACTTCTTGTAACCATGTCACCGCACACGATCTCGTCGAAATACTTCTCGAGGCCCGCAGCGATGATCTCACGCAGCACGGACTTGCTTGATGTTGAAGACGCGAGTGCGACCTTGACCCCGTTATCCTTAAGGTAGCCCAAAAGCTCACGCACGCCGGGCTTTACGGCAACAAGACCTGCATCGAACATTCTCATGAACAGCTCACGCTTCTTCTGATTAAGTCCGTCGTAATCGACTTCCGCTCCGTATCTGCTTACGAAAAGCTCATGCGTAACCTGCGAATTGGTGCCGAGAGCGTCCTGACAGAACGCCTCAATATCCTTAAGTCCCGCTTCGGGCGCAACGAGCTTCCAACACTCGATAATCGCTCTTTCGGTATCGAAGATGACACCGTCCATATCAAACAATACAGCATTAAACTTCATAGATTAACCTCAGACTGCTCCCAGGATCTTACGTGCATTCTCCACGCGGTCAGCCTCGGGAGTCTTGATACCCTCGAGCTCATACGGGATGCCGAGCGTCTTCCACTTATGCACGCCGAGTGTGTGATAAGGCAAAACCTCCACCCTCTCCACGGTCTTCAGTGACTTGATAAACTCGGCAAGCTTCATAAGATACTCATCCTTGTCGTTACGCTCGGGAACGAGCACGTGACGGATCCACATCTTTACGCCCAGGTCACTCATCTCACGCGCCATCGCGAGGATATTATCAAGAGGCTGCTTGGTAAGTGCCTTGTGTCCTTCGGGATCGATATGCTTGATGTCGAGCATGACAAGATCTGTGACCTTCATGAGCTCGAGAAACTTGTCGTGCCACTCGGGATTTGTATTATAAGGGTTGCCGGAAGTATCGAGGCATGTGTTTATTCCCTTTGCCTTAGCCTTGGTAAAAAGCTCGAGAAGGAAATCGATCTGCATCAAAGGCTCGCCGCCCGAGACGGTGATACCGCCCTGGGGACCCCAGTAAGTCTTATATCTTAAAGCCTTCTCGATCAGCTCGTCAGATGACATGAGCTGTCCGTCGGTCATCTTCCACGTATCGGGATTATGGCAGAACTGGCATCTCATCGCGCAGCCTGAGAAGAATATGATGTACCTTACGCCCGGACCGTCAGCGGAACCGAAACTCTCGAGTGAATGAATGTAACCCTGTGACATAGTTTTGCCCCTCGTTAGTTAATATCTTTTAATTATACCTTATTCAGCGCTGACATCAGTAAGTTTAAGATGTTTAACCTTACGAAGCGCCCACGCACTTATGGCGGCTGTAAAGAATACCGTGAATATCGCCGCGATCACCCATGCCTTGTACTGTATCGACCTGTCGAAGTGAAGGATCATGGACTCCAATAGTCTTACGACCTTGTATGCGAGCTGCGAACCCAGCACGAGACCTATGATTATGCCGAGTATCGTGCTCACTACGATCTCGAGTGAGACGTACTTTATCGTTTCCTTGACCGTAAAACCGTTTACTCTTAATATCGTCAGCTCAAGCTTCTTCTGGTTGATATACATATTTACAAGGTTAAGCAGAATGAAGTACGCCATCATGGCTGCCACTACGATGAACAGCAGCGAGATGTAATCGAGAACCGACGCCAGATCCTTTACATGGGCGCGTCTCGAAGCGGAGTCTACGGAACTCATATAACCCGGGATCTCCGAGATCTCCTTCGCAAGATCCGAGGCACCCTCCTCATCGATATTAACAAGGAAAGTATTGTTGACCGCATCCTCTCCGAAAGTCTCGGTATAAGTCTGCGGCGACATGATGACATACTGACCGATATACTGGTTAAACACACCTGCGACAGTAACATCGTGCGGATCCATCGCAGCATCAAAAACTCTGATCGTATCGCCGTTGTTGATACCCGCCCGCTCGGACAGCATCGTGAATATCCACAAGCCGTCTGAGTTATCGTTTATAATCTGCTCTGTCTCAACATCCCTTCTCGTAAGGTAACCCTGCAGCTCATCAAGATCGCCTACCACCAGTTCGAACGCGCTTAACTTATCGTTGATCTCATACGAATTGTATCCGTCGCGGACAATTATGTAGTCTGCGCCGTACTCTTCGATCGCCTCCGCGATGTCTTCCTCTACGGTCTCGGAGATAACGGGATCGTACTTGATCTTGAGACCGTACACCTCGAATGTGTCGTAATGCTTTTCGATGGCGTTATTTACGCTGAAGTTCAGCGACATACCCGCGACGAGAAGCGTACAGCAACCCGCGATGCTCATGATGGTAACGATGACTCGCTTCTTATCGGCAAGCATATTAAGGAAGATCATCCTGCCGTAAAGCGTGCCCTTGCTTCTGCCGGAACGCGCACTCTTCTTGTGCATGCTGCCGGTCAGGCTGTCCTGCATAAGGGTTATCGCGGAACAACGGATAAGATGCGTACACGCGAACCATACCGTAACGCTCGAAAGCACTATCGCGCCCACCGCAACTATACATGTCAGCGGCACATTGAAGAAGAAATGTCCTTTGCCGTAAACGTAATTACGTCCGTATACATGAAGGAAAATGAACTGGATGATCGTGTAACCCACAAGGACACCGATCGCCGCACCTGTCATGGTTCCGGTAACGCCGAACATCAGGTACTTGGCAAGGATCTCGCAGTTAAAGAAACCGAAGGCCTTGGTCGCACCTACGAGACGGCGCTGCTCCTCTATGATCCTTCCCGTAGTCGCGTATATAACAAGAGCGCCTACCAGAATGAATACAAAAGCCATTGTCGCGCCCATATCGGCAACGTTCTTTATATCGGTGCGTATCTGGATATAACCTGCATTTCCTTCGGGTGTAAGCACTACCCAGTGGCACGCTTTAAGCTGATCTCTTCGCGAGATCGCATCTTCCAGCTTCTCCTGTCCTTCTGCATACTGCGCTTCGCCGTCTTCAAGCTGAGAAAGAGCCCGTTCAAGCTCTTCACGCCCCTGCTCAAGCTGCGCTAAGCCGTCTTCGTATTGAGCCTCGCCGTCTTCGAGCTGTTCCATTCCCTGATAGTATTCCGCGAGTCTGCTGTTATACTCGGCTTCGCCCGCATTATATCGCGCTAGTCCGTCCGCGTACTGCGTCTCACCTGCCTCATACTGCGCGTACGCATCGTTATATTGGGCAAGTCCTTCGTTAAACTGCTGTACCTTCTCGTTATACAGAGCAAGCGCGGCTTCGAACTCAGGGAGCCTTGCATTGTACTGATTGATCCCGTCGATATACATCCAGTGATATGTGTCCCAAGTGGCGGCGGCACTCGCGAATTCGTTATATCTTGAATCAACCGAGTTATATTGATCTACGATCGCCCTTACTATCGCCTGAAGCACGGGCTCGTCGTCTATGATGACCAGCACCTCACCCTTTACCGCCTCATAAGCGGCGCGAAGATCCTCCTCGGGTATTCCGGTCGATGCTATGATCGCGATTATATTATCTCCCAGAGAATTATTAAGATCGACAGTTACATGATCCGAGATCTGCATATAACACGCTGAGACTCCGGGGTTATCGACATCAACCGAAGTCACGGGGGATGCCCAGTTGATGCTGTCGGCAACAGAAGGACCGAGCACGCTTAAGATAGCCTGATAGATCCTGGTCCTTACCTGCGTCTTCGCGTCCTCGAGCTGCATATATCCCGATATAAGCTGCGCCCTTCCCGATGCGATCTGTGCCTCGGCATCCGCTATCGCCTGACGGCCTTCTTCTATCTGTGCACCGTAATAATCGAGCTGCGCCTGCGCATCATCGATCTGCGCTCTTCCTTCGGCAAGCCTTGCGGCTGCGGCATCCAGCTCTGCTCTGGCAGCCTGAAGCTGAGCCCTTGCATCGTCAAGCTGCGCCCTTCCGTCTTCCAACCGGATCCATGCGTCACCTAACTGAGCCCATCCGTCATCAAGCTGTGCACGCGCATCAATTAGCTGTGCTTCGGCATCTTCCGCCTGAGCAAGTCCGTCTTCATACTGCGCCCAGCCGTCATCAAGCTGAGATCTCGCATCATCAAGCTGTGAAGAAGCATCGTCTATCTGTGACTGGAATTCTCCTACGATCTCCTCGTATCTTATAGGTGCACGCACATCGGCAAGCGCTTCGAGTCTGTCGTCCGTAAGCGTTACATAATCGATGTATTCATCGGAGAAGATATCATAAGCATCCGCTCCGTCTACCCTGACCTGAGCGGTCATGAAGCTGCCGTGCAGAGCCTCCATGTCAAAGACTTCGGGCAGCACTATAACATAACATGATCCCGGAGTGATATTCGGTCTGCAGGCAAGATCCGGATGCTGAACTATACCGCTTACCGTGAATTCATTACTCGTAAGATAAAGCGGCATTCCCTGATTCGAATCGATTACCTCTATAGTATCTCCAACTTCCAGACTCAGCATCGAGGCCAGGAAGTACTCGATCACACACTCATCGGGATTCTCAGGCATATGTCCTTCTGTAAGAACAGGCGTGTTTATCCTCTCGTTCAACGATACGACCATAACATCCGAAGACAATTCTTCTCCGATGACCTTGCCGGGCGTCCTGTAGCCCGCCTCGACATCGAGTACGCCTTCGGTCATACGTATCGCCTCGAGGTCGTCCTGCGTAAGCATATAAGTAGACGTTATCTCGATATCTCTGAAGGCTGTCTGCCTGTAGAATTCATTTCCGTTTCCGTCAAGGGCGGTGGAAGCATAATGGATACCGAGATAAGTAAGGACCGCAAGCGCAGAGATGCAGACAACAGACAGATATGAGACTATCTGCTTCTTTATGTTGCGGATCGCATCCTTGGCCTGTGTCTTTTTCATTAACTTACCAGACCAGCTCCGTCGCATGTAAAGGATGGAGGTTTATCTTGATGCTTCCTATCTTGCCGTTACGAAGCTTTATTACGCGGTCTGCCATCTTGGCTATCTCCGCATTGTGGGTAACCATCATTACCGTCGTACCCTTGGTTCTTATAATGTCCTCTATAACCTGCAGGACCTCGATACTCGTCACATAATCAAGCGCCGCTGTGGGCTCATCAGCAAGAATGAGACTGGGTCTTTTAACAAGCGCACGCGCGATCGATACTCTCTGCTGCTGTCCGCCCGACAACTGGCTCGGATAGTAGTTCGCACGGTCACTGAGGCGTACCTTCGCGATCGCTTCCTCCGGCGGCATCGGATCATTCACGAGCTCGGATATAAGCACCACATTCTCGAGTGCCGTAAGGTTAGGCATGAGATTGTACTGCTGGAAGATAAATCCGACATACTCTCTTCTGAACATCGTAAGATCCATGTCAGTGGGATGCGAATAATCCTTCCCTTCTATAAGCAAAGTTCCGGACGTGAGCGAATCCATTCCTCCTATAATATTCATCATGGTCGACTTGCCGCATCCGGACTCACCGAGCACTACTACGAATTCATTCTTATATATATCGAGATTGATGCCCTTGAGTACGGGGTTGACCGTATCTCCCGTGTGGTACTGCTTCGTTACATTTCGAAGCGATACCAGCACTTCCTTGTGCTCATCAAGCTCGACAAAGAAGCCCTTCTCTGCGATGGTCATGGCAGCCAGCGCCGCCATATGCTTGCACATCTCGAGCTCTTCTTCGTGATACAGCCTGCCGTCCTTCTTATTTACTATGATCCAGCAGCCTATGACCTTATCCACATTAAGAAGAGGAACGCATATCACGGTCCTCGTAATAAGACCCGTATCGTCGAAAACAGTTCCGTCGAACCTCGTGTCTGTCGCGGTATCCGTCACCATGACGGCTTCACCGGTCTTCGTAACAAGACCTTCAACGCCCATTCCGTTCTCGACTACTATGTTCGATATATCGGCAGGACCGATATGGAATACCGGCGTGAGTCTGTCCGTCTTGCTGTCGAGAAGCCAGATGGCGCCCGCCTCACTGTCGAGCTCCTCGATGATTATCTCGAGGCTACCCGCCAGAGCGTCATCAAGAGCATCCGCCTCAAGAAGCTGGGACATGATACGCCAGGTAGCCTTCGTATATTTATTGTCTTCAACCATAAGCAACAAGCCTTTCAAGTTATCCTTAAATTATAAATCACAGCTGAAGGCATAGAAACAGGGCGCCTCACGCGAGACGCCCCGGTTCTTAAGTCTTACCTAAATCAATAGGAATCTTATCTTATGCAGTACGTTTTGTTATCACAGTCTGTCGTGGCAAGTTCTTGCGATAACGTCGTCCTGCTGCTCCTTTGTAAGGTCGATGAACTTAACTGCATATCCGGATACACGGATTGTGAAGTTAGCGTACTCTTCCTTCTCAGGATGTGCCTGTGCATCGAGGAGCTTCTCAACACCGAATACGTTTACGTTGAGGTGGTGAGCACCCTGTGCGAAGTAACCGTCGAGAACGTTAACGAGGTTATTCTTCTGATCAGCCTCAGAGTTACCGAGAGCCGCAGGGTTGATCGTCTGAGTATTGGAGATACCGTCGAGAGACCATACATAAGGGATCTTAGCAACAGAGTTCAGAGATGCGATCAAGCCGTTCTTCTCTGCGCCGTATGCAGGGTTAGCACCGGGAGAGAGAGGCTCGCCTGCCTTACGTCCGTCAGGAAGTGTACCTGTCTTCTTACCGTAAACAACGTTGGATGTGATGGTAAGGATGGATGTTGTAGGCTCAGCATTTCTGTATGTGTGATGCTTTCTAACCTTTGTCATGTATGTGTCGAGGAGCCATACAGCGATATCGTCAGCTCTGTCGTCATCGTTACCGTATCTGGGGAAGTCACCCTCGATCTCGAAGTCTGTAGCGATTCCGTCAGCGTTTCTGATAGCCTTAACCTTCGCATACTTGATAGCGGACAGTGAGTCAACTACGTGTGAGAAGCCTGCGATACCTGTAGCAAATGTTCTTCTTACGTTAGTATCGATGAGTGCGAGCTCAGCTGCCTCATAGTAGTACTTGTCGTGCATGTAGTGGATGAGGTTCAGGCAGTTAACATAGAGGCTAACGAGCCAGTCGAGCATAGGATCGAACTTAGCGATAACCTCATCATAGTCGAGATACTCGGATGTGATGGGCTGATAAGCAGGACCTACCTGTACTCTCTTAGGATCTGTCTCGAGCTCGTCCTTACCGCCGTTGATAGCGTAGAGCAAGCACTTAGCGAGGTTAGCTCTTGCACCGAAGAACTGCATCTCCTTACCTGTCTGTGTAGCGGATACGCAGCAGCAGATGGAGTAGTCATCGCCCCATACAGGTCTCATTACATCATCGTTCTCGTACTGTACGGAAGATGTTGTGATGGAGATGTGTGCAGCATACTGTCTGAAGTTGTCAGGGAGTCTCTTGGAGTAGAGAACTGTGAGGTTAGGCTCAGGTGAAGGACCCATGTTCTCGAGTGTGTGGAGGAAACGGTAGTCGTTCTTTGTAACCTGTGAACGTCCGTCAGAACCAAGACCAGCAACTTCGAGTGTAGCCCATACCGGGTCACCGGAGAACAGCTCGTTGTAAGACTGGATACGAGCGAACTTAACCATACGGAGCTTCATAACGAGGTGGTCGATGAGCTCCTGAGCTTCGGACTCTGTGAGAGTACCATTCTCGAGGTCTCTCTGAATATAGATATCAAGGAAAGTAGAAACACGACCGACGGACATAGCAGCACCATTCTGTGTCTTGATAGCTGCGAGATATCCGAAGTAGAGCCACTGAACAGCTTCTCTTGCATTCTTTGCAGGCTGGGAGATGTCGAAGCCGTAAGCTGCAGCCATTTCCTTCATCTGCATCAAAGCCTTGATCTGCTTGCCGAGCTCTTCTCTCTGACGGATAACATCATCGAGCATAGTGCCGTCACCGCAGTTAGCAAGATCCTTCTTCTTGCTCGCGATGATGAAGTCGATACCGTAGAGAGCAACTCTTCTGTAGTCACCTACGATTCTTCCACGGCCGTATGTGTCAGGAAGTCCTGTGAGGATGTGTGAGTGACGAGCTGCCTTGATCTCAGGTGTGTAAACTGAGAAAACAGCGTCAGAGTGAGTTGTATGATATTCAGTAAAGATCTTGTGGAGTTCCTTGGAAGGCTCGTATCCGTACATCTGGCATGACTGCTCAGCCATCTTGATACCGCCGAAAGGCATGAATGCTCTCTTCAAAGGCTTATCTGTCTGAAGACCTACTACCTTCTCGAGGTCCTTCATGGAATCGTCCATGTAAGCTGCGCCGTAAGCGAGGATATCGGAAACAACCTCTGTCTCCATATCGAGAACGCCGCCCTTTGCTCTCTCTTCCTTCTGCAGTTCCTTGAGCTTGCCCCAGAGCTTATCTGTTGCTTCTGTAGGACCTGCGAGGAATGATTCGTCACCGTCATAAGGTGTGTAGTTATTCTGGATGAAGTCTCTTACATTGACTTCCTCTCTCCACAATCTTCCGGAAAAACCTTCCCACTGGTCAAAATTTTTCATGGCTACTATTTCCTTTCTGATTTATTAAGACTTTTCGGTACTGCTAATATAGCAAAATGAAAATCATTTTACAACCCTAATTTATAATCATTCTAAAAAACAACACTAAAAATTCACACTTTTTGCGGTGTGTTCGAAAAGGGTAATTTTTCTTGACGAAAAGGATACGCCCTAAGGCTTAACCCTCGATTCCGGGCTGCTGTGCCTCCTCCTCGGGAGCCGTGTGAATAGGGCAGACATTATCCTGCGTAGGTGTCAGGTAAGAACCGAGGATGAAGTAATCCGTGATTGTAGTCTGAGCCTGGCGGCAGTATTCACTCGGATAATAACCGGACTCGCACACTTCCATTTCGAGCACGTTGTCGGGACGAACCCAGCTTGCACCCGGAAGATCCTGATGGATCCTGCTCATGACGTAGTACCAAATCCTGTTCGCATTCGGCTTATCTATATTAGGTATAAGAGTCTGTCTTAAGCGGTTGTCGTAGCCGTACCAGACCGCACCGCAGTAGTAGGGGGTGTAGCCGCAGAACCACTTATCGAGGTTGGCGTCTGTCGTACCCGTCTTACCGGAAGTGGCGATATACTCACCGCTGCTGTTGGTAATGACGGAGACCGTACCCGTCGCGGTACCGTTCGTGATAACGTCCTCGAGGATATCGCTCATGATGAACGCAGTCTCCGCAGAGTAAACGCGGTGTCTCTCGGGAGAACACGTAAGTACGACTGTCTCGGAGCTGTCGAGCACCTGAGTATAAGCATAAGGCTCCGTATAAGTACCGCCCGATGCGAGCGTATTGAAAGCGCCGCACATCTGCAGGGGCGTGATACCCGTCGTGAACGAACCGATAGCCTGAGCAGGGTATGAACCCTCGGCTGTCATGTCGATGCCTTCCTGTCTTAAGAACCACAGCGCGGTATCGCCTCCGACGTCGTACCAAACCTTAACGGCGATGGTATTCTTGGACGTCGCGACAGCACGCCTGATCGTCATGGGACCCGCGTAAGAACGGTCGGCGTTCAAGGGCCATGCCGCCTCGGGGTTGTTCGGATCGAGATGGCTCTCTTCATCGACGTAGATCATCGACGGAACGATAATGCCGAGCTCGATCGCGGGAGCATAATCAATAATAGGTTTAATAGAAGAACCCGTGGACCTGTATGCCTGAGTCGCGCGGTTAAGCACCATGTTGCCGGGCTTCGGACCGTATCCTCCCTGCATACCCGCGATGGCTCCGGTCTGGACATTGATGATGACCATACCCGCCTGCGGTTTCTCAGGGTAGTCGACAAGCAGCGACGGATCCTGCTGGAAAAGGTCTCTCGTACTGAACGCCTCATCGAGAACGGCCTGCACGTCGGGCTCGAGCGTAGTATATATATGATAACCTCTGTTATATACGATGGTAGCCGCGAGATCGACCGAGATGCCTCTTGTCTCCGCGATATCGTTGATTACCTCGGAGATAGCATACTCAGTGAAATACGAGTTGATATCCGCTGCCGTGTGCGCTTCTTCCGTGCGGAACAAAAGCTCCGTATTAAGCGCATTCTGGTACTCTTCCTCTGTAATATAGCCGAGTTCGTACATCTTCGACAGAACGATACGCTGTCTTCTCAGGGCATTACGTCTTCCCGACTCTCTTAAAGGGTTGTAATAAGAAGGGCTCTTGGGAAGTCCCGCGAGGAAAGCGCACTCCGCGAGATTCAGCTCGGATGCATTCTTGCCGAAATAATTCTGTGCCGCAGCCTGAACGCCTACGTAGTTGTTGCCCATGGGCGCGAGGTTCAGGTAAAGCTCCATGATCTCGTCCTTGGACAGTTCCTGCTCAAGGCTCATGGCAGAGAACCACTCCTGGATCTTTCTTGATGTGGAATGCTCGTCATTACCGGAGATGAGCTTTACGGTCTGCTGTGTGATCGTTGAACCGCCGTGAGTAGCGGAACCGCCGTTCGCAAGAGCGGAAAGCACCGCACTTCCGATTCTTCTGATATCGATACCGGAGTGATCGTAGAAACGCTCGTCCTCGATACTGATGACGGCTTCCTCGAGATAAGTGTTACGTACTTCACTTATAGGGACGTATATTCTGTCAACATTCTGGCTTCCCGTGAGTCTTGCGATCACATTGCCCTCGCTGTCGTAAACGAACGACGTCTGCACCTCATCAGTCTGTGTGATATCGGAGATGGACAGGGGCTTGGTCATGGAGACATAGCCCAGAAGCATGCCCGCACCGAAGCCTCCGAACGCGAACGCCGCGCACAATACGGCGACAAGACCGATCCTGACCACGGATGCTATAAAGCTGACGATCTCATGCTTAAGGCTTCTGTTAAAGCCGGATACTGTAGGCTTGCCCTTAAGAACGCGGCGGAGCTCGTCCGCGAGCGCACTGTTCTCGGGTGCTACGGGGTTCGTATTCCTTACAAATCCCTGATGCCTGACGTTACGGTTGTCTCTGTTATCAGATGTCATAATTCAGTATTTTACCATTTTTACTACATACATATATATAAAGCATGTTACAATCTCAATTATGGGCTATATAGAGACAGTGACTATTACGGCTCTCGGCAACGAGGGACAGGGCGTAGGCGATCTGCCTTCCGGCAAGAAGATATTTGTACCGGCAGTGCTTCCGGGCGAGACATGCGAGGTGGAAGTTACTTCCGAGAGCTCGAAGTTCGCCGAAGGTATCTGCTACAACCTTCTTAACGTATCCCCTGACAGGATCTTAAGCTACGGGAATTTCGTTCCCGGCGCAGATCTTGCTCATCTGTCGTACAAGTCCGCACTCGAATATAAAGAGGACAAAGTCCGTAACTGTCTGATCCGCCTGGGCAGGCTTCCCGCTGACATGGTCAACAACGCGATAAAGCAGATCCTGCCGTGCGTCAACCCTTTGAATTACCGTAATCACATGCAGTACCGTCTCGTCGGCGGCAAACTGTGCCTTATCAACTCCTTCACGAAGATGGCAGAGGATCCGGGCAACCCGATCCTCGAGTACGATATCTTTACAAAGCTTCGAGCTTCTTTCGAGCAGGTGTTCTACAATGCGCCGACCAACCTTTTCGAAGAGGTTGTTATGCGCGCCTCCGAAAGGACAAAGGATGTGCTTCTCGAGCTCGTGTCGGGCAACACCTCCGCACACGAAGTCATAATCGGCTATGCGAATAATTACATCGAAACCACTTCACTCGTGCACCATATCCTGCAGGCATGTAAGGACAACGGCTATAAGCTCGCAGGCATCACGCTGCGCATCAGCGCCACGCCGACCGACAGACGTACAAGAGGCGGCAAGCGCGTGCTGCTTTACGGCAACGATTACTATGAGGAGATCCTCCTCGGGCACAAGTTCAGAATACACGCGGGAGCTTTCTTCCAGGTCAACATCCCGCAGGCAGAATTGCTCTACAAGAGCGCTGCCAAATTCACACGCGACGATGCGTCTTTGCTCGACCTTTACTGCGGAACGGGCTCCATCGGTCTGTCGCTGCTGCAGGCGGGACAGAAGCTCGTCGGTCTCGACACTGTACCTGAAGCGATCCGCGCGGCCAAGGAGAATGCCCTCCTTAACGGCATCTCGAATGCGACCTTCAACGTTAAACCCGCAGAGTCGATCGACTTCAATATGCTGCAGCTGCCGTCACCCATGACGGTCATCGTGGATCCCCCTCGAAAAGGCTTGGACATGCTCCTCGTAAAGAAGCTTCTTACAGTCCAGCCTTCGAAGATCGTATATATCTCATGCGACCCCGCGACAATGTCGCGCGACCTCGCCCACCTCGTCGGAACAGGCGTATATCATCTCGACTCGGTAAGACCGGTCGACATGTTCCCGTGGACGCATCACGTGGAGACGTGCGTTTTATTGTCCAAACTTTCTGAGGCACCTAAATTACAGGTAAACATCAAGATGTCGGAGCTCGATCTGACAGCATCTGAAGCTAAGGCTACATACGAAGAGATACAAGAATATGTTATGGCTGCCACAGGGTTACATGTCTCAAATCTGAACATAGCGCAGACTAAAAGAAAGTACGGCATCATCGAGAGGCAGAACTACAATCTACCCAAGAGTGAGGATTCTAGACAACCTAACTGCCCGCCGGAGAAAGAGATTGCCATTGTTGATGCACTGAAGCATTTTAAGATGATTCAGTAGTGGGTAGGATCAGATAATTGTGATTGAAGAGATCTTCTATTCACAAGTATTATCAGCTGTTATAACATCTCTCGAAAAAGCCGGTCAAGCCGCACTATTACAACAATTTACACCTGTTTGCTCTCTCTTATGATTCTCCTCGTGTTATATCGTTTTATGATGTTCTCCCCCAACAGCAAGGGAACAATTGTCTGATAACACTAATGATGTAATCAAGAATTGGATGCGTGGACGGGAAACTTTGGAGTTTCTTGGATTGTGGGAAAGCTTGCATAATCCGGATTTTAAACCCGTCGAATTCGACGGGTTTATAAACGAAGCAGGACTTCATGCTTTTACCATGTCCCCTTCAAAGTGGATCAATGCTGTCAATGCGATTGGTATTTCAACTAAAGCCGGAAGATATGGTGGAACATATGCCCATTCTGACATAGCACTCGAATTTGCATCATGGATATCTGCAGAGTTTAAGTTGTATATCATGATGGATTATCAGAGGCTTAAACACGACGAGAACAGCCGTCTTTCCTTAAACTGGAACCTGAACAGAGCTATTGCCAAGCTTAATTACAAGATTCATACGGATGCTATCCAAGAGAACTTGATTCCATCTGATCTTACGCAGGAACAGATCGCATATAAGTATGCCAGTGAAGCAGATATGTTAAATGTTGCTCTGTTTGGTAAGACCGCCAAACAGTGGCGTGATGCAAATCCTGGAGCAAAGGGAAATATCCGCGACGAAGCAAGCATTACTCAGTTGCTGATACTTGCTAATATGGAAAGCTATAACGCTTTGTTAATCAGGCAGGGAAAAACAATGCCAGAACGATTAGTGTTATTAAGAGATCTGGTAGTTCAGCAAATGCAGACTCTATCTTTGGTAAGCCTCGATAGTCTGCCTAATCTTCCTGAGGGAAACGATAATGACAAAGTCGAATAAATGCTACATATACACCCGTGTATCCACAATGATGCAGGTCGACGGTTACAGTCTTGATGCTCAGAGGGATAAGCTTCGCAAGTATGCCGACTATCAGGATATGGTAATAGCCGGCGAGTATTCCGATGAAGGTCATTCAGGAAAGAACATCAAAGGCCGCCCGGAGTTTACACGCCTGCTTGCTGACATCGAATCAGGCAAGGATGATGTCAAATATGTCCTTGTCTTTAAGTTGTCCCGTTTCGGACGTAATGCTACTGATGTACTCAATTCTCTGCAGTTAATGCAGGATTACGGTGTAAATCTCATCTGTGGGGAGACGGTTGTCTTGCTTTCCAAGGGAAAATGGGTGAGGCGCTGAAAAGCCTTAAAATACTACTACCTGAGTGATACTCCAAAACCGGTGCATCGTTCAACTTAATCGGGTCGATCCTGTCAGATAAGATTCTCGGCCCATTTCTTTAGATCAGATTCGGATACACTTGCGGCAAATCTCTGTCCCTCAACAATGTTAGCGCCAGGACAGATAGCCTTCAGGTTCTTAGTTGTATCACCGAGGCCGGATCCCCCGGAGGTCGCGAAAGGAACAATCGTCTTTCCACTGAAGTCATAGGACTCTGCAAATGTGTCAATGATCGACGGCTCTCTGTACCACCAGATAGGAAATCCGACGAATACTGTATCGTATGTTGACATGTCATCTACTTTAGTCCCAATAGCAGGTCTGGACGATCTGTCATTCATCTCAACTGAGCTTCTTGATTTCTTATCCATCCAATTAAGGTCTGCATTTGTGTATGGAATCTCAGGTGCGATCTCATATAGATCTGCCCCGATCGCTTTTGCAAGATTTGCTGCTACCTTACCTGTTACTCCGCTTGCACTGAAATATGCTACTAATACTTTTGCCATGATTTGCCTCCTTCAACTCCTTCTCGCCCAGAGCATTTCCGAACGTTCCGTCATTTCCCCATGCCCAAGCACCAAGTGCGATCTTCGGTAACTCATTCATTTTGGGCCTCCTGTCGTGATTTATGTTAATTTGCCGTAATCCTCATCTGATACTTTTTCCAGCCATTCATTACTCGTCTCATCACCTGCTACTTCGATCGCAAGGTGAGAGAACCAGGAGTCAGGGGCGGCTCCGTGCCAATGCTTTACTTCGGCAGGAATGTTAATAACCTTTCCGGGAGTCAATTGAACGGCATCCTTGCCCCATTCCTGATAATAGCCTCTTCCTCCGATACAGATCAGCATCTGACCGCCGCCGCTTTTTGCATGATGGATATGCCAGTTATTCCTGCATCCCGGTTCAAAAGTTACGTTGAACACCGGCACCTGCTCAGTTGAGACAGGAGCAAGATAACTCTGACCGACAAAGAACTGTCCATACGGATTCGCCTCCCCTATAGGGAATGCTATCGAGTTCTGATATCTGTCTTTCGCGGTAAGTTCGGGAACATCCTCATTCCAGACTTCTTTTGCAAGCCGGAATACCGCCCATCCCTTAGGCCAGCCCACATACATTGTGGCATGAGTGATGATCGCGGCAATCTCTTCCTTCGTAACACCGTGTACTTTCGCATTCTGAAGATGATAAGCCAGGGACGAATCCGTAATCCCCAATGCCATAAGCGAGACAACTGTGATGATGCACTTTGTCTTAACATCTACAGCCTCATCATTCCACACCTCGCCAAAGAGCACATCATCGTTTAAATGTGCAAACATTGGAGCAAACTTTCCAAGCTGATCTCTTCCTGCTGTCTGTACGATTTTCTCTGCCATATTATTTCGCACCTCCCATTATCTTCTGTGTTCCGGTTGTCCATACATGCTTTTTTGATGCATCGCTTCGCTTGTTCTGAGCCATAACTCCCGCAAGGGGATGTGGAACATATGGTTCTTCAAGGAAAGACCGTTCCTCATCCGTCAACTCCAAATCTACCGCCCTGACAGCGCTTTCAATATGGTGCATCTTAGCTGCTCCAACAACAGGGGATGTCACCTTAGTGAGAAGCCATGCCAAAGACACTTCTGTCATAGTCACGTTTTTCTTCTCGGCAAGTTCCGCTACCCGGTTTATGATCACTGAATCCTGTGTTGCCGTTGCATCATATTTGAACTTTGCATAAGCATCCTCGACTGCGCGTTTTGTATTACCTTCATCAGGTTTTCTGGAAAGTCTTCCGCTTGCAAGTGCGCTGTATGGGGTGAGTGCAATATTTTCTTCCTCACAATAAGGTACCATCTCACGTTCTTCTTCACGAAAAATCAGATTATAATGTCCTTGAATTGAGACGAATTTGGCAAAGCCTTCTTTTTCCGCCAAAGCATTTGCCTTTGCAATCTGCCAAGCAAAACAATTTGATATGCCGATATATCTTGTCTTACCCGCTTTCACTATGCGGTTTAATCCATCCATTACATCATATATATCTGTATTCCAATCCCACATGTGGTAGATGTAGAGATCCACATAGTCCATTCCAAGGTTCTTAAGGCTTGTATTTATCATGTTTTCTATATGTTGCTGGCCTGTGATACCTTTTTCAATCTCCTCCGGCGTTCTCGGAAGAAACTTTGTTGCTACAACTACGTCTTCTCTTTTAGCATAATCTCTGAGAACACGGCCTACATATTGTTCGCTTGTTCCGCTTTGATAGGCGATTGCGGTATCATAAAAATTAACTCCGAGTTCAAGCCCCTTTTTTATGATCTCCCTTGAATGCTCTTCATCAAGCGTCCATCCGTGCTGTCCCTTACCTGCGTCTCCAAATCCCATGCACCCCATGCAGATGCGTGACACCTCCAGTTCTGAGTTTCCAAGTCTTGTAAATCTCATCTTCGCGCTCCTTTTCTCATTACGCTAACGCATTTAACAATAGCTATCAGCGGTTTCTCGTGATGATGCCCCTTGAATCATTTTGACAGAAGGCAGATCAGACAGTTAAATGTGATCTTGTATACTGTCTGATATTTAAAATCAACACCTGCATCTTTCATCGCCTTCTTTTGTTTATCAGTTACTGTTTATTTAATGATCCAGAATCTGCCTTAATTCCTGCGGCATCGAATTGAAACTGTGGCCGTGGAAATCGATCTAGAACCTAAAAACCCCAGAAAAACATTCCGGAGTTTAGTCTCATTATTATATTTCTTCCGCACAAGTGCCAGCAAAAAGACTATGCAGATCTTCGGACCAACTTGTTTGCGCATCTTCAAGACATCTCGCTCTTTACAGGTTTTTTCCCATTTCGTAAGCCTTGTCCATGGCTGTGTTGCCCAGCACTTCTTTTGCTTCTGTTACCCCGCCGCCAAATATACATCCGGCAAGCCTTGCTTTAGGAAAGCATTCTATCCAGCCTTCAAGACCGCTTTTCGCTCTCTGCCAGACATACTCCTCATCTTCAGCAGCCGCCGCAATAAAGTAAACGTCACGGAATGCATAATCCGTTGTAAACAGAGGATTGCCCCTGTCGAGCATAGTCTTCATCTGTCCGCTCATCTCGTAATAATAGATCGGCGTGGCAAATACCAGGACATCCGCTTTTTCCATCTTTTGCTCGATCAGATCCGCATCATCACGGATCACGCATCTCTTGGTCTTCTGACAAGCAAAGCAGCCTCTGCAGAACTTTATATCTTTATCCTTAAGGCTTATGATCTCTACTTCGTTGCCTGCGTCCTTTGCACCCCGGGCAAACTCATTGGCCAGAAGCTCAGAATTGCTGCCTGTACGCGGACTGGTAGATATGACCAAAACATTTTTACCCATAATCTTCATAACTTTCGGTCACTTAAGATACTCATTAAAGAAGCTTTCCATCCTATCAAAAGGAATATAATCCTTATCACCGCCGTCATACAGGTCTGTGTGCACAGCATCCGGAATGATCAGGAGTTCTTTGTTGTCTCCGTTCAGAAGCTTGAAAGCATCCTGACTCATATAGCAGGAATGAGCCTTTTCGCCGTGTATCATAAGCACGGCACTGTCTATCTCTCCCGCATAGGTGAACAGCCTTGTATTTGCAAGGGATGTTCCTGCCTGAACGGTCCATCCTTCATTGGAATTCAGTGAGCGGACATGATAGCCTCTGTCAGTCTTATAGTAATCGTAATAGTCCTTCACAAAAAACGGTGCGTCTTCAGGAAGCGGATCGACTACACCGCCGGCCCTCACGTAGCTGCCATTCCTGTAGTCTTCCGTACGCTGTTTGCTGACTGCTTCTCTTGCTGCTTTTCTTGCTTCTTTGCTGTCAGCAGAATCAAAATATCCGTTGCCTGCAACACGGGACATGTCATACATAGTTGATGTGACGGTTGCCTTGATTCTTGTATCCGCACATGCAGTCTGAAGTGCCATGCCGCCCCAGCCGCAGATACCGATGATGCCGATACGCTCCGGATCCACATTGTCCTGTACGGAAAGAAAATCAACAGCAGCCTGGAAATCTTCTACGTCAATATCAGGTGAATGCATCGCTCTCGGAAATCCGCCTGACTCTCCCGTAAAGGAAGGATCGAATGCTATCGTAATAAATCCTCTTTCAGCCATTGTCTGTGCATAAAGCCCCGATGCCTGCTCCTTACATGCTCCGAAGGGACCGGAAACAGCGATCGCAGAAAGCTTTCCGGATGCACCCTTAGGTACATACATGTCCGCCACCAGCGTGATGCCAAAATGATTTACAAAGGTCACCTTGCTGTGATTCACTTTTTCACTCTTAGGGAAAGTCTTGTCCCACTCCTGTGTCAATTTAAGTTCTTCAGTCTTCATCATGATATGTTGCCTCCGTATTATTTGTTTGCCTGTTTCATTTCCTTTTCCGTGACACGGATCAGAACGTCCAGCAGATCTACCTTCCTTCCGCTCTCATGCAGCTCATCCATAAGCCTGCACCGGTCTTTCTTCATCAGATGTAAGGCTCCTTCCATATTCCCTGATTCACACATTCCGGTGATCTCGTCTATCGTCCTGTTACTGCATCCGGCGTCGGTCAGGTTTTGTTTTAATCGAATCTTATCCACAGAAATCCTCACATCCATATGCTTTTCCATTCTTTACATCTCCATCTTAATCACTTGTGGCAGCCCTCGCTAATAGTTATAATGAATATCGTGATATTCCGATTCGGCATATCACAGAAAAGGAGGTGCTGATATGGAGATACGGACCCTCAGATACTTTCTTGCAGTAGCAAGGGAAGAAAACATGTCGCGGGCAGCGGAAATACTGCATGTAACCCAGCCGACGCTGTCCAAACAGTTAAAGTCCCTGGAAGATGAACTCGGCAAGAAATTATTTACAAGACACAGCTTCAGTATCCGTCTTACAGACGAAGGCATTCTCCTCAGAAACCGTGCCGAAGACCTTATAAGCATGGCCGACAAGATAGAGCAGGAATTTGTTTCCCTCGATGACATCACAGGCGGCGAACTTTATCTGGGACTGGCAGAGTCCTTTCAGATCAAGCATCTTGCCAAAGTGATCAAAGAATTTAAGACCCGCTATCCGAATCTGCACTACCACATCACCAGCGGAGATACAGAGCAGATAGCGGACAAGCTCGATAAGAGCTTGCTTGATTTTCTTGTCCTTGCAGAATATCCCGACAGTCACAAATATGATTTTATAGAATTCCCCGAAAGCGACAGATGGGGGCTCGTGATACCGAAAGACGATCCCCTGGCAGGCAAAAAATCAATCCGTGCAAAAGATCTTGCGGGACTGCCTTTATTCTGCTCAGAGCAGGCATGGAATAATGAAGTAAAAGAATGGGCTGGCTCAGATTTTTCCAAGATGAAACTCGAAGGCTCTTTCCGCCTGTCCTATAACGGTTCCATTTTCGCAAAAGAAGGTCTTGGATATCTGCTGACCTTTGATCACCTCGTTGATACATCTGACAGCAGCGGTCTTGTATTCCGTCCTTTGGCTCCAAAACTCGAGACAAAGCTTTATATCGCATGGAACAGATATCAGGCCTTCACTCCGATTGCCGAACGCTTCCTTGAACAGCTTCAAAGATCGTTTGTTGAAAATAGCACGCTCCGGGTAATTAAGCATCTCTAATCACTTTCCATCAGCGAAGTTGGTAAACGTACCCTGTTCCAAAGCAGGATATCCGTACTTCTCTTTTGCATCTGAAAAAGCTTTGATCATGAAGCTCATGGACCTGGCCAGATTGCGCATGGTCTGCAGTCCTTCCAGATCTTTCTTCACATCCTCGGCCGTAAAACCGTGCACCTGGTTCCAATATGTGGATGAGGCAACCGGCATACTGCTGATCGTGAAGTATTTATTCAGCACATCGAAACTGGCTGAGTTGCCGCCACGTCTGCAGCTGACAACAGATGCGCCTACCTTCATATGCTTGGAGAAAGGCGAGCTGTAGAACAATCTGTCCAGGAAAGACAGGAGAGTACCGTTCGGCGAACCATAGTAGACCGGACTACCGATTACCAGGCCATCCGCCTTCTCAAATTTCTCAGCAACTTCGTTGACGAGATCATCAAAGACACATTTTCCTTTGGAACTGCATTGTCCGCAGGATATACATCCGCGGATATCTTTAATTCCCACCTGGATCAGTTCGGTCTCGATTCCTTCTTCCTCGAAGATCCTGATCATCTCCTCCAGCGCAGCAGCTGTACAGCCATGAGGATGCGGACTTCCGTTTAAAAGTAAAACTTTGGACATAGATTATTCCTCCCAATACCTTAAGCGTCAAATGCTCTTACAAAAGTCCAGTATCTCCTGTTTCCTGGATTCAACTTGTTCCCTGTATTCGAGCGATGTCAGGCCCAGATGTCCTTCGCACTCAATCTCGAGATGTCCGTAGAAATGTTCTATGCTGCCGATAAGTCTCTCACATTCAGGCATATTAGGACCGGTCCTGAGAGCGATGGCATAACCTCTTTTGCCCTGCTTTATGGTCGCATGTGGTTCATGAGTATTACACCACGGCGTTACCCTGTCTATAAATGATTTGAACTGTCCGGGAATATCAGCCCAGTATGAAGGTGCAACCGATACGATAATCTCAGCATTATCGAACTCATTCATTATGTCCCGTATCACCTGAGCATCGCTCATGACACACTGAGCCGTCTTATGACACGCTCTGCAGCCTCTGCAAAACGCAAAATTATAATCATCTATACAGATGCACCTGGTATCATAGCGGGACTTAAGCTCACCTTCCACTATCTTTACTATCTCAGCTGTTGCTCCTGTCCTGACGGGACTGCAATTAATTATCAAAGCATTCATTATCACACCTGCTTCTCAATTAGTTTTACTGATGATTAAACTCTTCTGATAAAAGTTGAAGCCATCCTCGATCTTTACGATACGGTATCCTAACCTTTTGTAAAAAGCATTTGTCCGCACATTCCAACAAGGTGTATCCAGATTAAAAACCGTAGCAAAAGGGAAATTACTTTCTATGCATTCCATCAAACGAATTCCGTAACCTTTACGATGATAGACGCTATCAATAAAAATCCTGCCAATGTATACGCTCTTTTGTGTTTCATCCGGGAACACAATGGCAGCTCCTACCATATCTTTACCTATCATCGCTTGATACAAATGCCCCTCTCCGGCCATTTGTTGATGCCATTCGACAGAATCAAATCCGGGCGGACAATCACCTTTTGTTCCCCCTACATTTACATCTGTTTCAAAAGCTCTGACAGACATATCTACGATTCTTTCTATCTGATCTGCTTCTGCTTTTACAATATACATGCTATCAATCATAATTCCTTCGCGAAACAAATAACTCCTTGAGAAGTTTGATGAAGACTTTCGTTTTCAATTGACAAGGGAAGCGGTGATCTTGCTACATATCAGTTGCTTAACGAACTCCTGATCCTGTTCCGATCCGTCACGTCCCTCGCAGGAGACCTCAGCATCACCGATCACTTTGACGTAAATGAATCTGTACTCGGGATCGCCGTAGCTTGAATCTATACCGAACTTAACCTTGAAATTGCCCACGTGAAGCCTCCTTAGACGATGATACTAATTTTATCACGTTTCCTTGATAGGTTGTATCACACTGCATCAGCCATGGACTATTTTTGTGGCTATGTATGAGCATTTGTAACCAAAATCTGTCCATTTAGCTTTCTATTGCCAAAAAGTGTGGCTATACACATGCTTTTGTAACCAAAAAATGTCCATGGGAAAGCTAAGCGCAGGCATCAGTTTCAGGAAACGGGCAAATTAACCTTTTCGCGCATCCCAGAGGGCACGTATCTTACGTGAAGCCTTGTTCTTGGGCACCTTCCCGAAAACATAATTCTCGACTGCTTCACACACAGTATCGCCGAACGAATCAACGAGCGTGCCTTCAACATCATTTATGAACATCAGTCCGCGGGCGGTGTTCACGGGCGCTGAATCGAAAGCAGAGGCGAGATCATACGCCTGATTAATGTGCTCTTCCGCCTGTTCGCCGTAGCCGAACGTCTCCTCCCAGACCGACATAAGAGCCAAAGAGATCGCCTTAAGCTTATCCGTGTAGGCGAGCGCACCGGCTGCTTCAGAAGTCTTCAGTGAATCGAGGAAGCCCGTAAGCCATGAGAGTGACGTAATGCACGCATCGTCGTGTTTCTTCGCATAGGCAAAGGACGCGGCATACGTCGTACGGGTAGTCGAGATAATAAAATCTATGATGGACCTCTTAACATATCCCAGCGCATCATCGGCTTTCCCAAGCTCAACTGCGTAAAGGAAGCTTATCAGGCTGCTGTTTATGTTGTGGACGTTGTTTTTCTTTAATATCTCGAGTGCGGTCTCCATGTCGCCTACAGACATGAAGTTGGTCGCAATGTAGTTGTTGATGGTAATCTCGTTGATCTCACCCGAGGTGTTCGGATCAAGAAGTGTGACCGCCTTCTCGAACAGCTCGTTCGACTTCATCATCGTCACGCGGCTTCTATCCTCCGCGGTCTTAACCATGTACATGAATGCGCTCGTATATACCAGACGGAAGTTATTGGGATACTTCTGCAGCGCCTTATCAGACTCGGCCACAGCCTCGTCGAATCTTTTCTGCGTCATGAGGTCCCTTATGCGCCTTATCCTGCCGTTCACGTTGCCGCTTTGCTGCTCGTAGCCGAGCAAAGAATCCACAGAGCTGTCGAACAGATCCGCCATCTCCATAAGAAGTCTCACCTCAGGTATGGAAAGCCCCGCCTCCCACTTATAGACGGCACCCACCGTAACACCCAGCGCATTCGCAAGCTGCTCCTGCGTCATGCCCTGCTCTTTACGAAGTGATCTGATATTCTCTGCGAGCTTAAGTTCCATCCGTCTTTCATCCTTCGGGATTACGCCCAGACTACCCAGAGGAAAACGTAGCCGCCGATAACGGCTGCGAGAGTAAACGGAATACCGATCTTCGCGAAGTCCGAGAACTTAACTTCATAGCCTTCCTTGCGCAGCATGCCGACGCCTGCGATATTGCAGCTCGCGCCTACGGGAGTGATATTGCCTCCGAGTGTCGCGCCGCACAGCAGACCGAAGTACAGAAGGTACGGATCGATGCCCATCGAAGCCGTGACTCCCTGAAGAACGGGAAGCATAGTGGCTACATAAGGGATGTTATCAACGAAAGCAGAGATTCCGACAGAACCCCATACGACTACAGTAAACAGTGCCGCCAGGTTGTTCCCTCCGATACCTACGATGACGCCTGCGAGGTCATCGATGACGCCCATATTTGTTATGCCTCCGATAACAAGGAACAGGCCGAGAAGCAGGAATACCGTCTCATAGTCGACATTCTTGATAACACGGATAACGCGCTCCTTGTCGTGATCCTTGAGATACTCCCATACCATGCCGATAAGAGAGCAAATAAGGCAGATCATACCGTTGGTGATCGAGGGCTTATTAGGAATAAATGAAGCGATCATAAGGAAGACTACGTGCGCGATCATCATGATGGTCGGAACATAGTCGGTGACCTTGGTAACTTCGTCAGTATTAACGGGATACTTATCCTTTCTGAACAGGAACATCATGATCGGGATCGTAATAAGTGCGCCGATCTCGACCGCGAAGAAAATGGACAGACGGTTCTGGAACCAGAAGAAGTCCATGAAGTCCATATTCGCATACGCGCCGAGCATGATGGAAGTCGTGTCACCTACGAGAGTCGCCGCGCCCTGAAGGTTGGACGATACGGCGATACTGATGATCATGCCGACGGGATTAAGCTTAAGTTTCTTGCATATCGCAAGGCCTACCGGAGCGACCATAAGCAAAGTTGCGACATTATCGATAAACGCCGAGATAAGACCAGAGAACAGGGACATCAGGATCGTAACCCACATGACGTTGGGGGCAATCTTAAGAAGCTTGTCCGCGATAAGATTCGGCATCTTGGAATCGATGAAGTAATCGACAAGAAGAAGAGTGCCGAACAGCATCAGCAGAACATTCCAGTCTACGACCCAGAAAGCTTCCTTAACGGGAAGTATCCCGAGCACCATGAAGATGACAGCTACCGCGAGCGCGATAATTGTCTTTCTCTTAGGCAGGGCAATCAGCCCAACATACATTGCTATAAAAAGTACAATGGCGACTATCTTCATCACAAGACCGCATTATACAGGATATTTGTAAATAATACTAATATGCGTATACGGGCCTTTATTTGAAGAACATCCTGAGGATAACTTCCAGCAAAGTCGTTCTCTTCTTGAGGCTGAACATGCTGCGGTCTTCCTGATCGCTCCCCTCCACCTTAATAGAGATGTGGCTGAAGAGATCCTTCTTCTCCATGTCGATCTTGCCCGAATAATCGATATATTCTTCGACACCCGGAGCCTTATCGATAGTGACGGTCTGATTGAACTTCAGGAACCGCACCTTCTTACGGATAAACGGGATGAACACGGTAAGACCCGCCAAACTCGTCATGCCGAACATCATCAGGAACAGTTGCAGATATATTCCCCTGTCTATCGACACCAGCGCGAAAAGAGCAGCGACCACCGCCGTCACGCACAGATACAGAGGAAGCCACCTGAACACTTCTTTGACTACATTGGCATTGACCTGAGCCTTGCTTATCGGAAGACTTCCCGAAGCCTCGCCCGTCTGTCCGTTAACCGCGATACTGTAAGTCTTGTCCTCATACTTGATATTAAGGAACCACACCGGCAGCAGCGCATAGAGCTGACTGAAGTTATCGGCAAAGGATCCCGCGGAACTCGTAGTGATCTTGGTATACTCACTCGCGGAGAACTGCTTAACAAGATTCTCGGCATATGCATCGAGACGGATGCCTATGACATCGAGCATATCGATCGCGGACTTGTCATATCTTTGAGCATAGAAGCCCGGAAGATACAGGTCGTTATAAGGCACGAGGTCCTTGTAATCGAACGGCTCGATCGCCTCCATCAGGATGTCGCTTATCTTCTTGCATCCGTCGAAAGGAACCTTCGTGACATGGAACCTGATCGTACGGTCGATAAAGAAATTCGCGATCGTATTGTCTCCGTTATCGATCTGACCGGTACCGCCTACAAGCGTCGTACAGTCGGCATCGATCATCCAGAACGGAATATAGAAACCCGTGATCTTCTCGAGAGTCGCGGACTCGGTAAATGCCTTCGGGACGCCCCTTTGTGTGGCTACCCACGCACGGTAGTTCTTTATCGCCTGTTCCTTACTTACCTTGAACGGGATTATAAGGTCGGGACGGAACTGCTTCGTAAGTCTTCTTCCGAGAAGCGACGGCGAGCCGCAGAATGCGCAGAATGTCGCCGAAGTATTGTAATCCGTGACCAGAGTCGCACCGCAGGTATCGCATACGAACTCCTGCTTGTTGTTCTCCTCTTCGCCCGCCTCGTCGATATCTCTTTTCTCGATGTAACCGCTGGGCTCTAATGTCTCCGGGGCAAAGATTCCGCCGCAGAAGCTGCAGACGAGACGTCCGATCTTCTCGTTAAAAAAGATATTCGAACCGCATCCGGGACACTTGGCAGAGTTAGCAGAAAAAATATCTACATCATCATTCCAATTCATAATATATCCTCCCTATTCCGAACCCATTATATATGAGGTCATATTTTGTTCGCAAGCTCTGCTATATAAGGGAGATTACGGCCTACTTCCTTGCTGTCGAGACCGTAGCCCAGAAGCCACGAATCGGAGATCTCGAAGCCGTAATATTTGACGGGGATCGTCATAAGAAGTCTGTCGGGATTAAGAAGCATCGTCGCGAGCGTAATGTCCTTGGGCTGCTTCGACTCAAGGTTCTGGATAAGGTACGCAGTCGTAAGACCTGTCCTTATAACGTCCTCTACCACGAGCACATGCTTGCCCGAGATGTCGACATCGATGTCCTTCGTGATCTTAACGACACCCGTCTTCGAGGTCGTATCGGGGATGTTGCCGAATCCGATCATGTCTATCTTGATCGGCAGATCGATCGCCCTTGTAAGATCCGAGAAAAAGTAAACGGAACCCTTGATAACGCCTACCACTATGAGCTCTTCGCCCCTGAAGTCTTCCGTGATCTGCGCGCCTAATTCCTTCACGCGCTTTGCTATCGCTTCTTCGTCGTATACTACTCTTCTGATATCGATCGCATCATCAAGGATCAGGCCCATATGTTATCCTCCGAAGCTCTTCAGGCGCTCCACAAGCTCCTGGAAGTCTTTCTTATACACGATGCGCACATTGGTCCCGGGATACAGATCCATGACCATTCGCGCCTTCTTATTCTTCTTCGTAACGTATTTCTGCTCCATCGTCGTCAATTCGAGATAAAGATCGAACTTCGGAAGATAGAAGTCCGGCGAGAACGCCATCTTGATATTACCCTCTTCGTCCCACTCGATCGGGAATGTCTTCGGCTCGTACATCCACTCGATCCCGTACATGTCGAGGATCTTCGCGAACTCCGCCTCGGTCTCGTTCTTGAACACCGGCGTGTCGCTCTGATGATCGATCGAGTCGTCCTTCTCCGTCTCGTTCGAGATCCTGCTTCTCTGCGCCCTTCTGCCTGCGAGTGCGAGCACAGCCTGCGCACACTCCTCCACCGACAGATTATCCGTGTTGAGCGTAAGATCGTAGATCTCTGCCTCAGACAGATCCTGCTCGAAAAGTATACTTACGAACCTCTTATGCTTACGGTCGCCGATAGTAACGGTCGACTCCGCTTCCTCGGGGGTAACGTTATATCTTCTGGCGATGCGCTTCTTGCGCGTCTCCATGCTCGCGATAACTCTTATGTTGATCACGTCCTGACGGTCCTTGAGCATGATGCAGCCGCCCAGGCCGAGCACGATAAGATTCTCGGAATCATCCGCGATCTCATTAATTCTGTTCGTGAGAATGTCCTTGTAGGTAACTCCGTTTTGACCCGGAACTTCTGTCAGGAAAAGCTTTGCACTGTCAGACAACTTCTCCGAGATCTCCTCGGACTCCCCGAAGAAATTCTCCATGGCGTAAGAACGCGATATTACCGCGCAGTTAAGCTTGCCCGCGAGATACTCTGCGAGCTCGTCTCCGAGACTTCCGTTTTGTCTTGAGATAGTGATAACCGCCATGTATTGATTATATCATTTAAGGGGCCTGATGCCCTGCTTTTCGACGCGTGTTTAACACTTCTTTTACAGCTATGAAGGCGATGAGAAGAAGGCTTATCCACTGCGATGTGGAGAACGGTCCCCACAGGCCTCTTATATCGTCTGCGCGCCAGAACTCGAGTATGAACCTGAACACCGCGTAGGACACGCAGTACACGGAAAGAAGATGAGGCCTGATGCCCGCGATCTTCGCACTCAGAACGATCAGTACGATAACGAGGATAAAGTCAAATACGGCCTCATAAAGCTGGACAGGAACGAGAGGGACACCGGCAGGCGCGATACCTCCTTCAGGATAAACGACGCTTAAATGGGAAGACGTATGTGCGCCGTAGCAGCAGCCCGTAAGAAAGCACCCGATGCGGCCGAAGCCAGCCATGATCGCGATACCAGGAACCAGTGCCGGATAGTATTCCCTGATATCGCGCTTAAGGCAGCGCGCGGTAAGAAACGCACCTGCTATCGCGCCCAGAAGGCCGCCGTAGAAAACAAGTCCGCCCTGTATATGCGCGACCAAAGCCGGGAAAAAACCGTAAGTTTCTATATCCGCGGCTATCTGCTTCGCTGTAACCAGCAGATAGAGCACCTTGGCGCCGACGCCGCAGCCTAAGAACCCGACGGTATACATGTAAGCTGCGTCCTCCGCATCAAGCTTGTATTTCCTTGCACAGAAGAAGACAAAAAGCAGGCCGCAGATTAAACCTGCGGCCGCCATTAATCCATATGTGGGTATCTCTCTGCCAAATAATTCAACAGAAGGATGCATCAGTTATCAGTAGTAGCATCCGCAAGCGATGCAAGCAATGCAGCTGATAGTACCGATGACAGAAAGGATGATAGAGATCAGGGAAATGATAAATCCTGCTGTTCTCATACCGCCTGTGAAGCCCTTGCCCTTGGATACGATCGAGAGGATGAGACCTGCAACAGCAAGACCGATACCGAGTACGGGAACCCAAAGGAATACGATACCTGCGATAGCAAGAATAAGACCGATGAGAGCCTGTGTGTATCCTGCCGGCTTGGGAGCTGCCGATGAAGCAGCGGAAGATCCGCCGGAGTATGTGTTCTGCTGCTTCTGCGGATGCATAGGCGCAGGAACGAAGTTATCGGGATCAGAGTAATCAGGCTGAGCTGCTGCCTGAACGGGAGCGGAATGATCGGGCTCAGCGGGAACGAACTCATCAGGATCGACCTTAGCAGGCTCTGCAGGTGCATATGCGGGAGTTACGGACTCCTCGGATACGAGATCTGCAACGGGCTCTGTGATCTGTTCAACAGGTGTTGTATCGTAAGCAGGCTCTGCAGGAACGGAAATAGTCTCAGCTACTTCGGGTGCTGCTTCTGCTGCTTCTGCTGCCTCAGCTGCAACTGCTGCTGCCGCTGCTACGGGAGCCTCAACTGCTGTCTCAACAGCCTCTGCAACGGGTGTTGCCTCAACTGCGGGTGCTGCCTCTGCGGCAACTTCCTCTGCCTTATTCTCAACTGCTTCTGCTACTTCAGCTGCTGCCTGTGCAACAGGTGCCGGAGCGCCGCAGCCTACACAAAACTTACCGTCATTCTCCTGTCCGCATGCGGGACAGATCCACTTATTCTCAGCCATTAGTAATACCTCCGAGTATTCATCTACTTTTGGTCTTCTCAACCGTTTGTTATTTTATTATTTATTAGGACTACATGTCAATTATTCTTGAACAGAAAAAACCGTTTCTTTTGAATTAATGCTTGACAATTAATATTCCATCTCATATAATTCCTTCGCGTACGCCGCCTTAGCTCAGTTGGTAGAGCAGCTGATTTGTAATCAGCAGGTCGTGGGTTCGAGTCCCACAAGCGGCTCCAAGAGAAAAGCCCCGTAATCATTAGGTTACGGGGCTTTTGCTATGTTAGAGTCGATTCCCTAAATGGGTCATTTTTTACTGTTTTGGTGTTTATTTGGTGTTTATTCAGTTGGTTACGTTATTATAAAACTTACAACGTTTTACAACGATCTATATATTGTTCAAATGTCTTTCTCTTGATCATGGCTCGGTTACCGTTCATAACAATGAAGTCAGCGTCTTTGTTCAATTCAACGATCTGACGCATCTTGGGTTCACCGATATGAAAGTAACGTGCTGCCTCTCTGATCGTAAGAGTATATCTCTCCCAGATAGGTACATCTTTGTTCATACCTCCGCCTCCTTTCTTGATTCTTGTCGTTTCCATTTCTTTCATCTGATCCTTACCTTTCCTTTCTTTTTAATCATGGGTTCTTCCGGTTTTACTCTCGGTGCGTCGACATTCTTCAAAACTCTGTCTGAAGTGATGAAGACTTCATCGCACAATTTGAGTTTCTTTCTTATCTCACGTATCTTCCGCGAGGTCTCTCGGATTTCCTGCTTATCGCGGTCGATCTCGTATCCCTTGTTATCCTTAACTGCTTTCTTCTTATGGGAGTAGAGTCTCTTCCTTTGAACGATTAGCATGTTAAGCTGCAGCTGCAACTGATTCTTCATTGCTGTAAGTTCTTCCGTGTTCGTTATCCTACTGCCGTAAAGAAAATCCATCTGCTCGATATAATCATCCAATTTAGCAATGTCTTCTCTAAGTGCCATCGGGATATACTCTCGCTTTCTCGGCTTACTGATATAGGTATACAGCCTGATACAGTATCTTCTGTAAGTAGACGGTAAGCCGGGGATATCGTGTTCAGGGGGAGACCACTGCTTATAAGATTTCTTCTCTTCAAGGAGAGGTGTTCCCGGTACTATAGTGTTCTCGAATATGCGTTCCTTTATAGAATCAAGATCGTATCCCTTACCAAGACCATCGAACCTGAAATAACTCTTAGCGCCGGGCGGCTGCAGTCCGAAATGCTTAAGCTCCGTCACTCCGTCTTCTTTATAGAACTTGAACTTGTAGCCCATTTCCTTCATGGTCTTCACGAAGCTTTTCTCGCTGTAAGACATTCTTATCGCATAATCAATGTCTTCACGGATCATGCTCCTTATGGTGGGCTTACCCGCTCTTTCTGCCATCCACTCATCATAGGTCTTACCTCGTGCGACTGACGGAGCATCTACAACATGCAGACCATGCATGCGGCAGAGTTTGTCACTTACCTTCTGCATGCGCTTGTAATCCGCATTGGTGCGCACATACTTCAAGCCGTCGAAAAAGGAAACTGAATTGATCACGAAGTGATTGTGGTAATGCCCTGTGTTAAGGTGAGTGGCAACTACTACCTCAAAGCGATCACCCCAGAGTTCCTTCGCAAGCAGTACACCTATTCTGTGCGCTTCCTCTGCAGTTATCTCTCCGTCGCCTTCCTTGAAAGACTGATACCCGTGATAAGCAAGGCGACCGCCTTCTTTATGCCACCGTCGCTTTGTGATAAGGAAATCTTCAACTGCATGATCCTTATCGCAATTGATACCGGTAACATACATCATCTTCTCGGTCTTATCGCCGTTCTCGGCATAGTCGATAACATCACCTAAAGCACGACGTACGGCAAGCGCTTCCTTCGATAACTCCGGACGCTCTACTGTCTTCTCGGGATTGTTAACATAATCGATTACTTTATCGATGCGGTTGTTTACTGCCCAAATTGAAGTTACTGCCAACTTGATCACCCCTTTCCTGTTTATAGTTTCGTGGCAATAAAAAAGTTCGGATCGCTCCGAACACCTGCTAAAAAGAAAAGACTTAACCTAGCTAAAAGAAGATATTGTTAAGCCTGACATTTGCATCGTGAATAAGACTTACACTGTCACTTATCAGTTCTTGTGTATAATCATCCTTCTCAATAATGATCTTATCCAAGGTAGTAAGCTTATTACCGATACCCTTGATATCCCAGATGATCAGATCAAAGTCCTGAGACGGAGCTGATGTTATCTTCTTTCCTCTTACCAGCCTTCTTATAAATTCCGAATGTGATAATCCGGCTTTCTTTGCTTTTCTCTTAAGCACTTCGTATTCATCTTTACTGAATCTTACTAACACCTGTTTTGTGAACACTGCTTTCTTCTTTGTTTGTTCCTTGTTCATAACGACCTCCTTCCTCTATACGTTTCTACGGTAGTTATGTTTCTCTTTTTAGCTAGTAATTTAATCTATCCGTTCTTGGTAACATACGGTATTACTTGTGTCTGATTATCGGCATGCGGGTTACCGTGACCTGATATCACGATGGCGGCTTTATGGAGACTTCATAGAAAGTGTATTCCACGCGTCCCATCCGCCCGTCCGCATCACGTTTCTGCTCACGTGTAAGATAGCCGTACTGCTCAAGTTCCTTAAGAGCCGATCTCACTGCTGTCTTACGATCCTTACAAAGTGTAAGGAAGCCTTCTACCGTGAAATCCCATGTGTCCGGCAACGACAGGATGATAGTAAATACTCCTATCGTTTTCTCCGACAGTCGCGGATCCCGTAGATACCGATTGTCTATCTTGGTATAGTTCTTATCTTTACTTGCGCGATAGATCTTCATGCATTACCTCCTTTCGATTATTCCCTTCGGATGCATCCGCCCTCGGGGTGTCAGGGGGCCGTCCCCTGAAATGTTTTGTATCTGTATCGATATACAGATACGTTGCTTGTTAAGACATGTTTCCCTTCGTGTAAGAATTGGACTTAAAGGCGCACTTTCCCTATCAGTGGATAGTATCAACCGATAAGTCACGGAATTAATCTCCGCCGTATTTCACCTGCGACCCCCGGCGGAGTGAGATTATCTTTGTCTTAGAATCATCTCTGGGAAACCATCAGGCTCTCAGCAGCTAACCGAGTACATGGGACTGTTACCCCGGGATCCCTCCCGCTGCGCTCGAGGGTGTGACGGCTCACGGGAGACCAACCCGCTTCAACGCTCAGCCTGTGACAACGCAGAAGTATCATTATTCCCTGTATCTGTCTTCGCCTCCCCCGGGTGGCAAACCCGGTTCCGACTCATCCGCCTTATCGCTCTCTTCCACTCCTTAAAGGAGAAGAAGGTCATCGCGGGTTCGAAGTCGCCTTGGCTTGGGATTTTAACCCCGATACAGGTAACGTACCTGATGGTTTGTATGAAGTTGTCAAGGTCCACGGGGAGTAGGCTCCCCACCGACAATCGGGACTAAAAAAGCACCGACCGTCGGGAACGGATTGCCTTTTGTTCTCTGACAATTCCGCGTTCCAGACAATCGGTGCCCTATAGATCTCCCGGGCGGGAGATCCAGTCACCTCTTGCGAGTTAGATTAGGTTGTCAAAGTTCAAAAGACTATTCGTCCACACTAAGTATAGAAACGATAAATGACATTGTCAAGCACATATGTTCGTTTCTTGCAATCGTGGACTTGTAATGGGACTTTATACAATAATTTATGTAGACTTATGTATGGTTAATGTAAGCTTATGTGAGACCTGTTAACAAAATGTAAACACGAGAATCTAAAGGGGAGACATCAAAAAACCGAAGGATTCTCTCCTCCGGTTCTTAGTCTGTTAACTTCATGATTATCTTAACTATATTATCAGGATTCGTCTTCAGAACCGGAATTGTAACTTTTCCAGATATCGAAAAACACATCCCTCCGATTTTGATATTCGGGATAAAAATACTTAACTAGGCTGTCATAAGCAATAGCCGCCGCGTAGATTTTATCCGCGATCAGATTAAAAGTCGGGACATCGCCTGTAAACGGATTCTTTCCTAAATACTTAGAATATTCCAACTCTTCTGAGTAACCATATCTGTGATGACTTATTCCATGCTCCAGATCACGCATGATCATTTGCATAACCAATGTATCATTGCAGTTCATATTGGCAAGATGAGCACTGATCAGATAATCTCTGCGGTAGAGTTTCCCCAAAGCCTGTACCTGAATAAACCAGAAACGGTTAATATTATCAACCGGCCAATTCTCATTTTCAACTTTTTCGGAAGAGTTCTGAATAATATCTTTATCAGCTTCACTATATTCAAAAACAAATATCAGATCATAGCGCATCCCGTTTTTGAAGACAACTCTGCACACATTATCTGTGGGAACAAACATCCAGCCGAGCGCCGTATCCTCTGTTATCCCGAACCGCTCTGTCCTATATAAATAGTCTTCAGGTGTAATGGAGCAATCTTGAGGAAGGCAAACTTCTATATGAAGATCCACATCGCTGTAGATATCATGATATCCCGCTTCAAATGCTTGCTTACTATACATATCAATGTTCTCGCGTGTAATGCTTATTCCTTTTACTCCGCAGCTTATGACTTCAGGAAGCATAAAGAGTTTTCTCAAGTATTGAGAAAACATTTCTTCCATATAATTCTTTGTTATGCTTACTGTTGACATCTTCAGGCTCCTCGTCCACTTGCTCCCTGATATAATAATCCATGCCGATTCAATTTACAGTCAGACTTCTTAGCAATGGTTTCAACAGAGTCTGATCAGCTTCGAACTCAAACGTTAAAGAATTCGAAGAAAAAGTCGAGCCTAATCTACCGGAAATGATTAATTTACCTGAAGACTTCATCTTGAAATCAATATAACAGTCAGTATCTCCACCTAAATCATATAACCGGAATTCCCCAACGAGACTTTCATAGACACCTTCAATTAAACTAAAAGTCTCAGTTAAGTAATGATCAAAGATGGTAATTATATCTTGTCCTTTAAAGAACATATTCTCATAAGCGATTCCAAATGTGATACAGGGTTTGTCCTCGATGTATTTATACTGTTCTGCATCTGGCACAGAGAACAGCCAAAGCGTGTTTCCACCATTGTCCCAAAGAATTAATGTATCCTCTTTTATTGTCATTTCCGATCCCCTAAGTTCGTACTTCGATTGATTTGCTGATGATTAATCAAACTTTAACGTTTTTGTTAATGGAATGAAGTTAATATCCCAACCGATCATTTGAATCAGGAAAAAGTCTATAATCTGGGTTGCCACACCAACCTACTACGCAATCCATTAAATCCATTATGCAATCCTCAGAAAGCTCATCGTCTTTTTCTCTCATTTCTCGCCTTAACAACTCAAGAATAACGGATTGCATAGCTAATCATGAAGGTATGTAGTGCCCTACAGATAACATCGCATCCGAATTCGAGTTATAGAAGAATACAGCGATCCTGAAGTCCGCTTCTTCCATCTTGGCGATCATGTCTTCCATAGTCGTTTCAAGTTCGACCCAAACATACATCGTAGACGCATTTTCTGTCATATCATCGCCGAATCTTACATTCTCGGCATTCAAGAAATCATCAAAAGACCTAACCTGTTCCGTAACAACGAACCTGTCCGTGTTAGCGATAATATCCGCGCTCCACGTGATATTCTCTCCGGGATAATTCTCATCAGGATCAACAGTCTGTACAAAGTAATCTTCCATCTGCTCACGGTAATAGACCGATGCGTATGAATCGCACGTCACATGACCGTCCTTATTCGAATAGCCGGCAGCAACAAGATTGCCGTCCTCATCACAGATCTGGAAATAATACTCGCTTCCGCCGGAAGACTCACTCTTCTTGATCTCGCCTATCTGCGCGTCAGGATAAGCAGCCATTAGCTCATTTCTTATCGTCTTTCCTCTCTTATCCATCTTCGTCAGAGGGATAATGCAGAACACGATCAGCGCCGTAAAGATAATAATATAACGAAGATAACTTAAGTTACGAGCAGCCTTCAAGCCCTTGTCACTCATACTACAACCATCCCCCAATATCCGAGTAACACCTCAACGATCATAAAGATCACTGCAGCCGTTATAAGCTCCAGTGGCATAACCTCTGCATCTGATTACTGTTGATTCTCTTGACTAAGGGATCACTCCCTCAGACAAAATAATTATATCATCACAATAATATCCACTGATTTTAAAACCAAACCTCTTTCATCTTTTGAAGATAATCTTCACTTAATTCAACTATACTATCTGGTAAAACGGAATCAATTCCACAATAAGGACATATAGCTGTTTTTCCATCTTTATCATTAATCCATGTGTTGATCTCATGCGGTTCAAAAATAGTTACACAGTAGAAACAGCCACAAAATGTACTTTTTTGAAGTTCTTTCTCATTACTTGTACAGTACAAATGATCAACCGTAAGTCTATCTGACTCTGTAATTTTGGGAAGGCCATATTTTGCGTATGTATAATCAGAATATAACTCCAAGTATTCTTGGTAGCGCCTTTTGTAGTCTTCAAGACTTATATAATTTGCTCCGCCTTCCTCAAACCAATCGTCATTCTCCCAACCACATACTCGACATATATTATGATCCATATAACTGGGAAATGTGTGTTTACCACATACTGGGCAAGGAATACTATCGTTAGTAGGTCTCATTGAATCTGCACTCATAATTCCAACTTATCCTTATTAACTGTTTATTTTATCTTCTGCCGGTCTTGATGAAATCGATCAAATCTTCGAGATCATCAAATTCATCATAATCACCCATGATCCCTTCACGGTGGTAGACGATGCCGGCCTTCTCGTTCTTATCAAGGCAATCGAGAAGAGATTCTACACCATACCTTTTTGCAAACTCAGCGAAAGCACGGGCTTTGATCTTATCTGCATAAAGCCCTTTACGGCAGTTTGCAGGCTCACATTCATAACATCCGGATACATTCTTATCTATACCGCATCTTCTCACTTCACACCATTCAGCGTCTTTGCACCATGACAGTTCTTTGAATCCGTCCCTTTTACACCCCTTACATGTCACATTTTCCGAGCATAAGCAACATGCCAATCCGCATCTTGCAATTCCCAGTTCACGTTTCATAAATATGCTCTCCTCTATCCCCTAGAAGTTTGAAAAATATCCTGTATATTTAGCTATCTAAAACTCTCGTCTTTAAGAGTAATTTTATCATACTCTCACAGAGTATTATTTATCTATTACTGTTGTCTCCCCTTACCTTTTCATTTCGCAATTCTAGGAATTCTTGATTATTGTGAAGCCACGAAAACGCCCTTTTTATCCGAGTCAATAATGGGACACTAGCCGTAGTAGACTTACGGTGAGATATTTATGCGTTAATTCCGGAAGGAGAAAAAATGCAGATACAAAGAAGAAATAATACATATCGGATCACAGTAAGCTGTGGCTATGATGAGAACAATAAACAGGTAAGGCGAACCATAACTTACAAGCCGCCCAAGGGACTAACTCGTAATCAGGAAATGAAAGCGGCACGCGAGTATGGAGAAAGTTTCGAGCGCAGAGTTAAAGGCGGTGCAAGTGTACGTTATTCAAAGATGACGTTCAGAACTTTCTGCGAAGGAATATACACCAAAGAACACCTATCTACTCTTAAGCCAAGAACCGCAAGCGGATATAAGATAATTATGGATACAAGACTGATTCCTTACTTCGGCGATATGATGATGCACAACATCACACCGCTTGATGTGAAGATATGGTTATCAGGACTCCAAAGAAAAGACGGTAAGGAAGGTAATCTTTCCGGCTACAGTACCGCCAATTGGTTTCGAACTCTGTCTGCAATCATGGGCAAGGCGTATGAATGGTCTATCATAGACGAGAATCCATGTAAAAGAGTAAAGGGACCATCCGTACCTAGAAGCGAAGTAAAAGCTCTTCAGATCAAAGATGTTAAGAAGATTATAAAGAAACTCCCTGAGTATGAAGACAATCGCACCCGGTTATTCATACTACTTGCACTTAACACAGGTATACGAGAAGCGGAAGCTGCAGGATTGGAATGGAGAGATATCAATATTAAGTCGCATTCTATTTCAATAAGAAGAACCTCTCAGTATCTGCCCGGTCAGGGCATGGTAGAAAGTACACCCAAGAGTAAAACTTCTTTTCGAACCATTCCCATATCAAACAACCTCATATCAGAGCTCGAGAATTACAGAACATGGCAGAACGAACGCATAGAGAAACTCGGAGAAGCATATCAGGGAAAGCTAGGAGACGAAGCGCGTCTCTTCACTACTTGGGACGGTAAACCTGTATATGACAGTACACTCAGAGACTGGCTGAATAAGTTCCTTGTTTGGTGTGATGTTCCGCATGTAACCGTACACGGTCTCAGGCACACATTTGCAAGTGTTCTTATTGCCAATGGAACAGATGTAAGAACAACCGCCGGTCTCATGGGACACAGCTCTCCTGCACTTGTCATGAACGTTTATGCCAATGTACAGGACGAAGCTAAAGAGAGAGCTATTAACAATCTTGATTCACTGTATAACGCGGCAGATGATGAAGATGCTGAATAAAATTCAATTAACAGGCTATTCCCCAATTTTCGTTTTTTGTTGATTTTGGGGAATAGAGGCCGTATTATTGTGTTGGAGGTTGCATATGAAGATAATTCCACGTTTAACATATATGGATGAACTATCCGGAATCATAAACATTCCTGACATTAAAATTATTACCGGAATAAGACGATGCGGTAAATCTAAATTGATGGATGCGTTAACGCAGATAATAAAAGATTCTGACCCTTCCGGAAACATTATTCATATCAATTACAATCTCACAGAATTTGAAGATTTATTGGAGTATCATTCGCTGGAAGACTATATAGAGAATAAATATATTGATAGCGTGAACAATTACGTATTAATCGATGAAATTCAAATGTGCGAACACTTCGAAAAAGCTATCAACAGTCTCCACGCTAAAGAGAAGTATGATATATACGTGACAGGATCGAATGCATTCTTGCAAAGCAGTGACCTTGCGACTTTATTTGTCGGAAGAACTTATGATATCCATGTACTGCCATTTTCCTTTACTGAATACTTATCGTATTTCCCTTCTGATAATATAAATATAAGTTTTACAAAGTATATTACCGAAGGCGGTATGGCAGGATCATATCTTTATAAGGATATGAATCAAAAATACAAATACATTAATACAGAAGTTCTGAATGCTCTGGTAGTAAGAGACATCATCAGAAAATATAATATTCGCAACGAACCATTACTTCATGTTCTCATTGATTTTCTTATGGATAATATCGGCAATAAAGTATCCATTCGTTCCATCACTGATTCACTGTCAAGTAATAAAACAAAAGCAGATCATAAAACTATCGGAAAGTACATAGATTATCTTTGCAGAGCCTTTGCTTTCTACCGAGTAAGAAGATATGACATAAAAGGTAAAAAGTATCTTAAATCAGAAGATAAGTACTACTTATCAGATCACAGTTTCAAGTATGCTCGCTTAGGAACCAAGAACATGGATTATGGTCATGTTCTTGAGAATATTATTGCCATCGAATTACTACGACGAGGATACGAGATTTATGTAGGAGTCATCGGAAGTAAAGAAATTGATTTCATAGCTATGAAGCAAGGAAACAAATCTTATATCCAAGTATCTTATGACATAAGCGACGCCAAGACTTTCGAAAGGGAAGTGACGCCATTACTGAAAGTCGGTGATGCATATCCAAAGATACTTATAGCCAGAACATATCAACCAGAATACCAACATGAAGGTATCCGTATAGTTGACGCAGCTGAATGGCTAAGTAGCCCTGAATAATAAGTTGACAACGCATTGTACCCAACGCCTCTAATTTGGTGTTTATTTGGTGTTTATTGCTCAATAAACACCAAAAAATCATCAATAACGATAAAACACAATAATCTCGCCAATGGCAATAATATCAGCACTTTCCAGCATTTTACAACACGATAAAAAACGTCAAAAATGAGTTTTGTAATAAGCAGGTCGTGGGTTCGAATCCCACAAGCGGCTCCAAGAATAAAGCCCCGTATCCATTATGGTCATTCGTCTATATATCCCCATTCCTTAGTCACGGTATCGACCCAGCAGAATCTTTCCTCGCCGAAGCGCCTTCCGTCTGACCATGTGGAGAAAACATCAGTTGTCAGGAGATTACCTTCCTGTTCTATTGTTCTCATGGGAGTGTGTCCCACCACCTGCAGATATTCCGGAAGACAGACACTTCCCAACCGGTATTCTCCCTGCGGCCTTGCCCAGACAGGGCTCGTCGGATCCCACATGATGCCGCTTCCGAAGTCGTTAACTGCTTCGATCATTGCATCAATATCATCGCGGTAAGGATCCAGATAGTCCTCCACAAATTCCGAGGTCAATCCGGCATGCGAGAAAACTACATTGTCTATATGGTTCATGATCGCCAGATTGCCGGTATTATCAAGCTCGCTGAGATACTCGCATACAGTATCCTGCGCATCTTCCGAGAATCCCGGATGATCGTACATGTCCCAGATATATGCAAGGTCGTGGTTGCCATAGCACCACAAGGTGTCCGGGTACTTGCGCGCGAACTCTACTGCTTTTTGAAGAGTCTCCTTATAGAGTTCGACGTTCCGCTCACATCCCCAGTCATCGCAGATATCGCCAACACACACTGCCCTCTCGCAGTCCGAGTTTTCCATTATATTCATGGTCCAGTCGAAGATCTCGGGCTTAAGGTGTACATCAGGTATAACCAATACTTTCATGATCTTATCCTCCTGGTAAACAGAATAACACTCTCAGTTCTTCCTTTTGAATCTGATCTTCTTCATATCTCCGTATGCATCGAACTTGTACACAGACTTCGGATCGGTAAGATACGGTCCCTGCTCGCACACGGTGTTCATGAATTCCGAGAACAGTTTGCGAAGACCGTCGGGATCGCGGCGTATTCCAATGCCATGTCTGAATCCGTGTTCATCGACATAATCGTAGCCGCCGAGGTCATTCCACTCTCTGAATCTCTCGATCGTGACATCTACGATCTTGCCGTTATCAACAGTCAAGGTCAGAGAGAACCTGGGATCCGTAACGTAATCGAAGGCCTCTCCGCCTGACATGTAGATCTCGACAGTTCGAACCTTCTCTGTCTCGCCATAGCTCTCGCAGCAAAGCGTCCACCACACACCGGGATTCTTGGTCTTGATCATCCCGCCATATGGTCCCCAGACCTCGAAGAGCCGGTTCAGCTGCTTAATCGCTTTGTCAGTAGCTTTGTTCATCTTCAGCGCCCTGTCTCTCTGATTAAGGAATCTGATCATGTATTGCAGCGCCTGTCTGATCTCGTCTTCCGTGGTAAGCCTTTTCCCTGACCGCGGGCTGACGGTCTTGGTAAGCGAAATCACCTCACTTTGTTTGATAATTCCTTTCCTGAAGCCCATCTCAAGCTTCTCGCGCAGGATCCATGCCGTTACTGCCTCCTCATCGACTTCACCTTTTCCATCAAGGAAATACATCCCCAGCGTCTCCTTCTCGAAAACGTGCCACAACGTCGCAGGGACCTGGTCGTAGAGCATCCTGAATTTGGCACTTCTCCTGAAGCAGTATCTGTCAGTATTCATATTCCTGTCGGGAAGCAGGATGTAGTTGCAGCGAAGCTCCGCCAGCTTGAGGAACTTATACAGAAGCTGCACCAATCCGTTTTCCGGCGGAAAGTAAGTATCAGGATCATCAGCCAGCAGTTTAAGGTCAGCTTCGCATTTGGTGAACTTCCTGCCTTTTTCTACGTTAAGTGATTCAGCCACCCATTTGATAATCGTCCATGCGCTCATCAGAGTGTCAGCATTGAGGTCGCCGTCAAAGTAGAGGCAGTCCAGATCATTTTCACTTCGCCATGCATTATATGCGGCGCGGCTTTCCTCGGTGTATTCCCATGAAGGTCTGCAAGCCATGCCTTTAAGCCAGTAGAGGCAGAAGTTTCTAAGGTGGTTGTTGCTGTAATCTTTACCTAAGTAGGCTTTCATTTTGTTATTCATATAATTTGTCTCCTTTATGATTATTGTTTCTTCTCACTCGATGCCCATCAGTCCTGTCTCTATCCGTTCGATCGCTTCTTCTGCGGTCAGAACACCTTTTAATACACATACAACGTACGGCGCAAGATCGCTAAGTATCTCCGGGCAGTAGTGAATGATGTAATCGTGGATCGCATGAACTGTGTCCCAGATCTGATAGTTGACGAATGTCGTGGCAGTAATATCGAAGCGGCCGTCTTCCGTAATATAGAACCTTGGGGTGAAGTATAACTGGGGATCAGACAGTCCTTTTCCTCCGTCGGTCTGATCCGGATAGATGAGGGCATTGAAATAGTTCAGGAGCCTGAGAAGCTCGCCTTTATGCTCACTCTCCTCGCAGATCTCAGCCACAGGCTTCGGATAGTAAGTCCTTACCTCTGCTTCATGCTTGAAGAACCCTATGCAGCTCTCTATGCACCCGACCGCGCTGTCCGGGAGCGGAATGGCCATTGTGATACGCGGGACTTCGCAGTCAGTATCCATGACAAACGCGATATCAGTGCCTGCAAGATAGCGCGCGAATTTCATCGCTCTCGCCTGCGGTGTGATAATGTCATCAGGTCTGTTTAAGTTAGAATCTTTCATAATAGTTCCTCCTTTAAAGGCATAAAAATACCGGCTTCGCGGCCGGCTTGCGTTTGTTCTTATTTGTTGTTATTCAGGTTCATAGAACCGGATGTCAAGCACCTCCTTTCATCAGAGTTAATTCGAAAATTGCTTTTCACCCTTATTATGGAGGTGCCTATATGCAAAATTTTGCAGACGGGCAGAATATAACTGACCTATCAGTCAATTCCCTAATCGTAGGTTCTGAACATTAAATAGTAAGGATTCTGTTTGAATTGGAAGACACCTAATGAGACGTTAAATAGTCTCAGCAAGTCTTCGTCCGGTCTCTGATTTTCCTGCATCTTTTTTGCTTGTTCAATGTGACGCGGCTTCATGATCTGAAGCAAAACTTCCGACAAAGGACGCGGTTCTTCATCAATAACCAATGTCTCTTCAAGATGCTCCAAAGGAACATTGATGCCGAGTCCATTTATCTGATTTAGCTTGTATGCATTTGCCAGTATCAATGCCCTCTGCTGCTTATTAACCTTATCACTGTTTGCAATCGATATGAGCGCCTCTACGATACCTTTTCTCTCTTCAACAGAATAGTAGTCATCGATTCCAAATTGAACGAACTTATACAGTTCTCTTTGTATGACCCTCAGCTCATAATCATTAGCGATCATCTTCTGCAAGTAATTGACATATGTTAACAGTCTTTCTTTGTAATTATTTGCCATCAGTACACCTCCAAATATTGAAATTTGTTTTCACCCTTATTATGGAGTCAAGCATGTGCAGAATTTTGCAGACGGGCAGAATATAACTGACCTATCAGTCAATTAGATGTAGTTTTCTGCCATTTTCTATACTCTTCAAACAAGATATTTGTTCTTTTTTGTATTAGAGCATTGACCTTTTCCATCCACTCTATCAAGGAGGGTATATTATCGATATTGAGTTTTCTGACATTCTTCTGACAAGGGAGCTTTTTTAGCTCTTGGTTATTAAGAATTTCCTCAAGATGCAGTATCTTTTTATTTTTATCTTCATCAAACCATTTTTTGTACTCAGAAGATGAATCATATAACAATTCAATTCTGTCATTATAACGTGTCATTGGAAATCCTTTTTCCTTGTTGTATTTACTATCAGGACAAGGCATATAATTTCCGATTGTATGAGTGCTACGAGCAAACCCTGACAATGCAGATGCTAATCTATCTAATTGTTTTTCTGACAGTTTAGGACAAGTATCTATTATTGCTTTCTTATCAAGCACATTATAAATATCAAAGTCTTTATCGGGTTTCATGTTTCTTACATCTGATGCGTTATAATTTTCGTTTGGAAACTGTCTGCAAATCAATCCAAAATAAGTTCCCAAAGTAAAAATACAATCGAAATACTTATATTGTCCCCAACCAAGAGCATCGCGCAATTGCTTATTTTTTTTGATGATAATGTCAGCATCTTTATTCTTATAGGATTTGTAGATTATCCATTTCTGAAGATTGCTGTACTCCTTTATATCTTCACCGAGTCCTCGATAACTAAGCTTATCCTTGAAATCAACTTTGAAGAATTCAACTAAGTCTTCCCCCATACTTCTCACTCATCCTTTCCAACTCTTCACGTATCAACTCTCTCACTTCATCATCCAGCACTTCGACCAGACCCGCGTACTGCATTGCCCAATGTACGATCATCTTGGGATCTGCTTTGACCATAACGGTGATGTAGCCCTCTGATTCATCTCGCGAGTTCAACAATTCGCAGTGCTCGCCGAACCAGTCTCGCAGGAAAGTGAATCCCTTCTTATCGCGGTTGTCTATCTTTATCCTGATGTCGCGCGGATTGCCGTACGCCATGTAGATGTGCTCAGCCATATAGTGTTCAGGGTTCCAGAAATCGTACAAGAACCTGTAATCATCGACTGGCACCATCTCCTTGGTAACGGGATTGCCTTCCTCGTCCACCACCAGTTCAATATCACTCATGAGATCAACTCGGTAGTGGTAGACATTCTTGCTGCCTTCATGGAATCCGAGGCAGTAGTAGTTGTCGTGATACACCACGAGGTGGTACGGCCGCAGGACATAGACGCGCGGCTCATTAGAATCTTTTCGAGTGTTCGGCTCGAGCAAACCGTCTTGCGTGTAATGGCAGAACTTGAAGCGGATCACGTTCCTGCCCGAGATCGCTTTCTGCACGATGCTGTTGTTGTCAGCGACACTCCTGCCTCCGAACTTCCCGGACAGACGTCCCTGCAGGACCTCAGGGTTGAACAGTATCTTCTGGTCCGCCTTGTCCCAGAACGGAGACCGGTAGTACTCACTCGCGGTCGCGAAAATCTTCTTCACAAGCCTCGTCTTCTCCTCGCCCGTGAGCATATCCGAGAAGCAGACGGCTTCGATCAGTTTGTCCATCTCGGCATTGGAGAAAGTGTGTGCCAAAGAGATATCCGTTATGTTGCCTTTGCTGCTTTTCTCAAGGATCTTCTTCATGAGATCCTTCTCGTAACCGTCATAAAGGATCTTATAGTCGTCTTTGTTATCATCGCTGAATTCATACGGATCAAGTTCAAGGATCAGGTCCTTAATGATCTTCTTCAGCACTCTGTCGTCAGGCTTGTCTTTGAACCCGTGCTTCTCGTAACAATAGGCGTAGTGCCAGGCAATAATATCCTGCTGAGTAAGAGAGTGGTTCTCGTCTGACCACATACGGAGTACTTCGAGGATCTGCAAAGCTTGACGGTCAGGTTCTTTTGTACCTATCCTTACGCTCGACTCTTTATCTTTCTGCAGAAGATCTTCAGGCTCAGGCGGTCTCACCGTATCGTCAAAGTCAGGCTCGGGCTTCTTCTTCGTTTTGAAGTAGTTCGCGAACGACAGCTTGATGTACGCCGAAGCATATGTTTTGAACTTGGCTCCCGCCTCATTATCGGGATCGTAATTCTCAGAGGACTTATACAGCGCCATCAAACCCTCAGACTCAAGATCGTTCTGAACATCGCTCGGGAGGCGTGATCCGTATTTTGTCCTTATCCAATAACCAACCAGGTATTCATACTCACGGAAGAGCTGCTCTGCATCACCAGCGGATCCATTCTTTACATCTTCATCCATATTTACACGCTCCTATTACCCTTATTATACTTCCCCCGTATTATTTTGTTTGACGGGGTTATATTTTTCCCGTTTATTCAGCCCTTGAGAGAAGGTATGCGCGGGCAAACCAGGCGGAGTATTTATCGGGATCGGTCTTCAGTTCTTCGTTGATAATGTCCGTAGCGACCCACTTAAGATCCGAGATCTCATTTCTGTCGAATCGGTCTAATGGCGAATTACAAAAGTGTTATGCATGGACGAACTATGAAGTGTCAGAAAAACTACGATTGATAATTGACCAAAAGAAAGCTGAACAGTTAAAGCCCAAGAAAACCAATCCAGGCAACGAGCCATTGATACTCTGGATAAACACTTCACTTCTAAAGAGGATCCGGCGTAAAACTTGGGGACAATTTGGGGACACTTCTCGAAAAAACATGCATTTAACAATGTTACGATAAACAACATTGCATGTCCGCAAACCCTGAGTTTACAAGGCTTTACGTGCTTCTTTGGCACGATTAATACAACAAATTTTCGCTCTTTATAATTAGCAGGTCGTGGGTTGTTCGAGTCCCACAAGCGGCTCCACGTAAAACCTCGGGAATTCAAGCTTCCCGAGGTTTTTTGTTATCCGATACACGGCTTCGTTCTCCATACACAGTGCATTTTGCATCCGTTTTGATGGCTTTATGGGGAACAGAAGGGGAATATTCCCTAAAAACACATCAATTAGGCACCGAATCGGCCACCGGATAGGGAACACATGAATTACTAATAAAGTTCCTTATCTCGGCGCTCATCTCATCGCTCTTGTAGTAATGCAGATAGTGCCCGCCGATGTCAACGTAATCTCCGTTCTTTTGAAGTTCTTCCATATCTTATCCCCCTATAATTCCGATCAATGAATCACTTAACATATCGAACATTTTGCTTACATCGTAAGAACTTCTGAAGACTCTCCCGCCTGTAATACAGCCTATACTGCAGGTATATAAGAATCCTTACAATCAGTATTGGCAGTATCTGTTTAAATAAGATAGCGGAAGATATACTACAGGCAGTATAAAAAGCGAGGAGTCAGATCATGAAACACAAAGCTGCACCTTGGAAGATCGTTTACATCGTAATTGCACTGGCAATAATACTTTGGATAGATCTGGGATCCGCTCTTCCTTTACTGCTTTACCGCCCCGACACTGTCGCACATGAAGAATTCGACCTGAACGAATGTGATCTTTATATCGAAGATGACCATGACGATACCGCCGCTGTCAGCCGGGGCAACGGAGAGATCATCAAAGTATCAACCAACATCCTCACTTCGTTAAGCGGAGACGACTACGGCCACGATTATGCGAGGCTTTATATCAGAATAAAGAACGGCGACAGCGAACTGTGGTATACCGCAAGCTCGACTACGTCCTTCGAAATGGAGGTCGTTCAGACCGGCGATTATGTCACATTCGATTATTATGAAGAAGATGATTATCTTGACGGCTGGTTCAGGAGTGAACCCGATTTCGGGGGAAGAATAATCAACTTGAATATCGAACACGATCCGGAGCAGATATCAAGCATCCGTGTCGCGAACAAAACAGCTGAAAACGGTGTTCTGAAAGACTCTGTATCAGACAGAATCAGCGCACTCATTTTCCCTACTCTCATCTACATCGCAGTTGCAGCATTAATGTTTATAGTCATTTGGTTCGTCAAGCCAACACCCGCCAGAATCGCATTGTTTATCCTGTCCGGAATCCTGGCTGCAGTGATGGTCCGCTTTCCGTTTATGCCGACTTCAGGAACAGTAATATCTTCCGGACACTCCCGTCCCTGCTACAATCTTGACGGCACATGGGACGACGTAACCGAATTCTATACGATCAGCTTCGATTCATTCGGCAGAGATTATGAATACACCTATGTAATATCAACCCCCTACGGGCAATATCATAATGACAGATATGACTGCGGCGATCACGTGGATCTGGTCTACAACCCCTTCTATCCGACAGTGATCGTAAGAATCACATCCTGACAGCGACTATGCATTCTCCGTTTTTGTATTTGGCATGAGTTTTATCTTATTCCCATTAGGATGCTATCAGAAAAACATTAAAAATAAGAATCTCTCAAAACATCACCCGCACAATCAGTTGTAGCTTCCCACATCAACGAAGACGGGATTGTCGACAGGACCTTCGCTTCCGGTGAATGCCACCTGGATTCTGCCTGCAGCATAGTCGACGATTATAAGCTGCGACGTGCCCGTGCTGTGAACATTCTCAACCTCGTACTGTTCGACAGTCTCCTGCGTGATCATGTTCTTAAGATCAGCTATGGTGAACACATCAAACTGGCCCACCCACTCGTTGTATTTCGCGAAGCGGACGATGTTGTTGGTGTTACCGGTGAAGCCGTCCTGATTACCTGCAGTCGTAAAAGAATTAACGATGCAAAGCGAATCGGTGTGGTCCCAGGAAAGGCCTTCCATGATAGGTGTGTCGGCATCTCTTAAGACAGAGAATCCAAGTCCCGCTTCCGTCACCTGCGCGACGCAGTCTTCTGCGCAGAAAGCTTCATTACCGTCAGCTAGTGTCAGGTTATGGCACCATGTAAACTCAGCACTCTCGCCCACCATAAATTCGCCGACTTCCCTCGCGGTAGTAAACTCCTCGAGAGCGAAACGCAACTCCATCGTGTAGCACTTTCTGCCCTCGTAGATGAACCTCTCATCTGTCGGTGTTCCGACATCCAGGATCGCCGCGAAAACACCGTCATCGTTAACGCCGGAGATGATGTCGAGAAGACCCATGATCTGAATTGCAGTGATGCTTCTGTCTCCGTTTCGCATATGAGTAACGCAATTTGTCATCCCCATCTGATACTCGCTTCCAAGCGACCACTCGAGGTTACGAAGAGCCATCATCTCGCCTGTCTCAGTGCGCTCTCCCCAGAGGGTAAGAGCACTGCATGCAGTTGGGCGAAGAGCATCGGGAATCATGTTAAGAGCGATAACTTCCTCGTAGGAGAACAGGCCGTCTTCAACAAAGCCGTGCCTTCCTTCCGAAAAGGCTTCGGCCAAACCTGCGAGCTCTTCCTTAAACTCATCGCGCATCGAATCGTAGAGAGTCAGCACTCTGTCTTCTACGGCTTCCGGCGTATAAGTTCCGCCGTACATCATTCTTATGGTGTCATAAAGGTAAGGCTCCATAACGGATTCGAATTCAGGCATCGCCTGAGGGATCGTTCTGCCGTAAGCTGCACCTACGTCATACCTGCTTCCGTTCTCGTAATCGAGCGTTACGTCGTAGTAGTCAGGCATTACCGCTATCTCGCAAAGCCCGTCATCAGAGACATATGTGGCGGTTGCTTCTTCGACCACACCCTCATCGGTATATGTAACGCCTGCTCCGCCGTAATAATCATCTACCGGAACAAGAGGCTCATCACCTATGCCGAGCGTCATGCTGTCAGAAGCCTTAGTGCATCCCGTAAGACCGATCATTACAGATCCTACGAGGACCGTTGAAATCAATTTCTTATTCATCATTCAGTTCTCACTTTCCAAATACGGATGCTGTCCGTAAGTCTTGTCATCAGATAAACGACGATGACAAGTCCCGATATTACGATCAACGGCACGATCACGAAGTTATGAGCAGGATCTACAGTCAGCTTAAACGAGTAGTTACGAAGAAGACTTACAAACAAAGTCTCCGCGAACTTATTACCTATTGTTGCCGTAAACAGAAGCGACAATCCCATGGACAAAACGCCCAGGATCGTAAGCCTTATAAGATGCCATCCTCTTATCACTGAACGCTTGAATCCCATGCTCTTAAGGAGTGCGATATCGGCGGTTTCCTCTTCGATGAAGATGTTCTCATAAAGACAGGTAAGAAGGATCAATACACCTGCCGCAGCAAAAGCCGTCGCCGCGATCATCATGTTGAAGATCAGGTCATATCCTTCGAGGAAATCGTTAATCACATCGTCCGGAGTAAGAACCGTCACCTCACCGTTTGTCCATATTGCCTGCATCTGTTCTCTTATCGCTTCATGCTCACTTAAAGGTGCATCGATGACAGCCGAATACACATAATCAGGAGTAAAGAAAGCGCCTTCGAATTCAGGGCTCATGATCACCTTCACCAGATCAGTTCCGTGATAGTCGATGAAACCCGTAACCATGAAGTCCTCAGTCACCTTGGTCGTGTGGGTGTGATCTTCAGAGAATCTGTCATATTCAAGCGTTACATAATCGCCGATGCCGACTCCCAGCATATCCGCGTGATACTTGGAGATCGCGACCTCGTTATAAAGAACGGGAGCATCGCCGCCGGGAAGATAATAAAGTCCTGAAATATCGGCATCCTGCCATGTCATCTCTGCGACCAAACCGACATCGCCATGGTAGATATCCGCAGTGCACATTTCAGTAAGAACCAGTCTCGCAGGAATATCATTCTCCTCAAGCTTCTCGTTAAGAAGATCATAAACGCCGGAATAGCTTCCCGCCTGCTGCACCAGTCTTTCGATGTATGTATCGTCAAGCTCAAGATCGAAGTCGATCCTTCCCCTCTGGAAGTAATGCTGCAGGTAGCTTATGTCAAGGACGGAATCCTTAAGCTGTATCATGAACAGAACCGCCGCTATGCCGAGCGTGTATGCGAGGATGAGATAGATGTATCTTTTAAGTGCGCGGAGAATGTCGCTTACAGCAAGGAAGGATGAAATGCCCATCGTCTTGCTCCTGGTAAGTGACAGGCCCGGAAGCTTTGCAAATCTCTCACCTCGATTCTCGCCGTGGATCGCATCGATAACGCTTATCTTATTCATTCTTCTTAAGGAAAGAACGCAGAAGGATAAGATGAACGCGATGTTCACGAGCATTGCGCTCACGCCGATCATGATCATGGTTACCTTATCAGGGAAGATGACGTCATAAACGAAGACATCATAGATCTTCTCCGACAGCATGAAGCCCAAGGGCAGACCGATGAATCCGCACACAACGCAGAAAGCCATGTACTTAACTACATAGAGAAGCTTATATGAGAATGACCACACGCCGATTGCCTTCATCATGCCGATCTGCTTTGCCTCACGCTTCACCATCGACTTGATGCTGAAGTCTATCGTCATCATTATCATCGCCATTACGAATACCGCAACGATGAGTGTCGAAAGAACAATGATAAGCACCATGATTCCGGTATCGTTCATGCTTGCAACCTTAGTCGCTCCGGTTATGATCCCGCGGTCTTCGAACTGAAGCGAAGTATCCGTAATTATCGGAATCAATGTGTCGATATAATCGCCGTCTCCGGCATCAACATTAAGCTCATAGAAATCGGTCTTCTTCGGACATTCTGCGTAGAAAGTTTCAGCGTCTCTGTCAGACAGGTAGAGGAACCTCCAAGTAAGCTCGATCGGATTTCTGTAGATCTCACATATCGTGAATTCATATACATTACCCATCTGAGTAGCAAGTCTGATCTTGTCGCCGACACCGATTCCCATACGTCTCGCCATAAGCTGCGATATAGCCACGCATCCGTTAGGGACTTCGAAGTCTTCGCCGTTTAGTGTATACGGGATGTTTCTCTCCCCGGGCTTTGAAGTAATGACGTAAATTCCGTCTATCGCCTCAACCCGCTCGCCTTCTTCATCATTGACAAACACGGTTCTGTCAGACATCGCGACTACCTGACTTACATACATGTCTCTTGCTATATCAAGCGAGCCGAAAGCATCGAACACTTCCTGTCTTGCCCCTTCGGCATCAGACTGATCGACCGGCATCAATACGATAAGATCCGTTGAATTACACTTCTCGTATGTTATCTGCTCACCGACCATGAATGAATATAGAAGCGTCGCACCTGCGACCATCGCGACTGTAGCCACGATCATGAACGCGAACAGCACTACATTAAGCGCTTTCTGATCCTTAAGATCTCTTTTAAGCATACTAAGATACATATGGCTTACCATCCCATCTCATCGAGCCAGGCTCTGACCTTGCGCTCGCGTGCGGAAAGCTCGTTATTATCACCCATCTTGCCGAGTGTAAGCTCGCCCTGGATGCCGCCGTCCACAAGATAGATGATGCGATCGCTTATGGACGCTACCTTTTCGCTGTGGGTTACCATGAGTACCGAAGTGCCGGCGCGGTTAGCCTCAAGAAGACGCGTCATAACATCCATGGAAGCTTTGGAATTAAGGGCACCCGTGGGCTCGTCCGCGAACAATACCTTAGGATTGTTTATGAGCGCACGGCAAAGGCACGCACGCTGCAGCTGACCGCCCGATACCTCGGTGATCTCGCGCTCCGCCGTATCAATGATGTCGAGTTTCCTCATAAGCGCTTCGGCATCCTTACGCACTTCGTCGCGAGGCTTAAGCTTCGCCTGAAATCCCGGCAGAATTATGTTGTCGATGATGCTAAGCTTCTTCATCATGTACATCTGCTGGAAGATGAAGCCCATCTTAAGAAGCCTGATGTTAATGAGATCCTTCTCCTTCATGGAAGAAAGCTCCTCCCCGTCGAAAAGCACACTTCCGGCAGTAACGGTATCCATGCCGCTTACCGTATAAAGCAGCGTGGACTTACCGGAACCCGACGGTCCCATGACAGTTACGAATTCTTTCTCCTCAACCTTGAGATTTACATTCTGAAGAACATTGTTGCTTTGCTTATCAACGATATACGTTTTGCAAAGGTCTTTTGTCTCGATAATTGCGGACATAATATCCCTCCCATAATCATCTTCTGAATGCATTATGGAGGAAAACTATTAAACAATTATTAAAGCGGGAAAAATAAGCAGAATTCGGTCTCGGAAGTCTGTTCGTTATAACGGGTGGCGACGGTGCCGCCGAGCTTTCTTGCGATGAAGGAAGCCTCATAAAGACCTAAGCCGTTGCCCTCGACATCTGCAGAATTTGATCCTCTGTAGAAACTGTTAAAGATATATTTCTCTTCATTCTCGGGAACGCTGCTTCCCGTATTGCTGACAACAAATTCATAGCCTTCATCCGACTTATCGATTAAGACTCCGATATGCTTGCCGTCACTGTACTTGATCGCATTCTCGATAAACTGCGTAAGCACTCTGATGACACCCGACTTATCGCTGTTGATCATGACGCGGCTCTTGCAGTCTATCGTAAACGGAATCTTCAGCACATTCATGCGGTTACTGTATTCTTCCTTAAGCCAGTCCTCGATCTCGGACAGATAGAACTGATCGATCGAAGGCTCGTATTCGACGATGCTCTTCGACGCTGCATTAAGAAGATCCTTGACGATGTCTTCGATATCCTGCGTGTTCTTCTCGATCTTCTCTGCGACCATCGCATCATCAGGATCGGGTATGCCGTCCTTCCTATAAAGACCGCTCTTCAGCGCCTGCGCATAAAGTCTTATGTTAGCGACAGGGGTCTTGATGCCGTGGGCGATAGATGAGAGCAAAGTCTGCTTCTCCTTCTCCAATGCGCGCAGTTTCTTACGGTCTCCCGAGAGCCTGTCGCTTAGCATATTCATGCCCCAGATATACTTACCGAAATATCTCTCCTTTGACTCCGGGATATGTTCACCCGTCTCATTCTTCGCGATCTTCTCCGGGTAGGAAGAAAGCTTGTTAAACGGCATGATGACCTTCCTGTCTATATAGATAAAGCAGCCGACAAGAATAATGAATGACAAAGCAACGACCGCCTCAGCCAGATAAAGCGTGCGCGTCTCTCTAACATCTTCGTAAGTAAAGACAACGATACCCTCAGCTTGACCGTCACGTGATACAGCCCACGTTATGCTGCTTGATGTGTCATCGGAAAGAAGATTCGTATCAGCATCATCGATAGAAATATAGTCGATAGAAGAAGGAACATTTCTCTCGCCGTACTCCGCAGCCCAGGATGCTTCCTGCTCCGCCTTCACAGCCTCAACGGCTTCACCCGCATCATCAGAAGAATAATCCCCCACCTGCTGCACAAATCTGTTCGCGAGAGTATTACGTCTGCCGCTGTCGCCCTCGTAGATCTTGGTAACACCAAAGAAAACGCCTGCGCCGAGGCAAGCAAAAAGCACAAAAGCAAGAAGATACTTAAGGTAATACTTCCTCATAAAGCATCAGTCTCCGCCGAACCTGTATCCTACACGCCAGACTGTGTGGATATACTTGGGATCTTTGGGGTCGTCGCCGAGCTTTTCGCGCAGCCACTTAATGTAGACGGTCAGTGTCGATACATCGGAGTCGCAGTCGGAGCCCCACACGGCGTCGAACAAAGTCTCCTTCGGGATAACCTTCTCGGGGTGCTTAAGAAAGTAGATCAGAATATCGAGTTCCTTGCCTCCGACCTGCACGAGCTTGTCGCCCTTATGAACCGTCATGGTATTAAGATCCACACTCAGATCTTTGTATTTAATGATCTTATTATCTTCAGTTGACTCAGGATAGTTTCTTCGCAAGACCGCCTTCACCTTGGACAGAAGAAACGGGAAGTAGAACGGCTTACCGATATAATCGTCGGCACCGATATCAAGACCTAAGATCTTGCTGTCGTCGTCATCCTTCGCGCTCATCATGATGACCGGAATGTCCTGTTCCTTACGAAGAAGGCGCAGCGTCTCGAAGCCGTCAAGACCGGGAAGCATAACATCAAGAAGCATCAGCTTATAATCCTCTTCCTTAAGGCGGAGGATCGCCATCTCGCCGTTCTCGAGAAGTTCAACCGAATACCCCTCACGCGACAGCAGATCACGTATAAGAGTACCGAGTTCGTTATTGTCTTCAACGATGAGGATATCTGTCATTTGATCAATCTCCCGAATTCCGTTCCACTCGGATTATACTATATCCTTTAATAATCCGTCTTATTCGGGTAGTGGTAAAATATGTACACAAACTCTAGGAGGTTCACTATGGATATTGATCTCAATAAGGCAAAAGATATTGCCCAGGATGCTTTGGAGAAGGTAAGCAAGGATACTACGGCAAAGAAGACTGCCAACGACGCAATCAACGCAGTCGAGAAGAAAACCGGCATCGATCTTCCTGACGTAGACGCGATCAACAAAGCATTAGGAAACAAGTAAGGATTAAAAGGGCTGTCTCCAACGAGGCAGCCCTCTTTAGTACTCATACGATGCCCTCTTGTCACGTAATTCCATTTTTCACGATTCCGTGACCAAAAACAGGGGTATTTCGTACCTTTATTTCAGATTTAAGAATTCTGTGACCTGAATGAAGCAAATCATGTCACGGAATTCCTATTCTGAAGATTCTGTGACCAAAACGCCTTCAAATTCGTACCGAAATTTCTGATTCAAGAATTCCGTGACCTAAATGAACTTGTGAGACAAGTCCCATCTTTCTGATTTCTTAGTTTTCCGAACGTGCGAGATATATAAGTGTATCCAGACACTTCAGCATCTCCGGGATCGAAGCGAATTCAAACCTGCTGTGATAGTTATATCCGCCGGTCGCAAGGTTAGGACACGGCAAGCCTCTTGAACTTAATACCGCGCCGTCCGTACCGCCTCTTACAGGCTCCGAAGACGGCTCTCCGCCCGCTTCTCTTACCGCGTCATACGCGCGTTCTACAAGATCCATGTGATCTTTAAGATACATAGCCATATTGGGATACTGATCTTCTATCGTGATCGTGCAAAGCTCTGACTTATAACGCTCGTTTATGGTGAACACCGCGTCCTGCATGAATTCTTTTCGCGCTGCGAAAGCGTCGAGATCGTGGTCTCTTATAAGGAACTCGAGACGCGCGTGATCGCACTCCGATACGATCTTATCCAGATAGTAGAAGCCCTCGTAGCCTTCCGTCGTCTCGGGACGCTCGTCAGGCGGCAAAAGATTTATAAACTCCGTTGCCACGAGAGACGCGTTGATCATGACGCCTTTCGCGCTTCCCGTGTGCACGCATCGCCCGCTTATCTCGACGGTCGCAGAGGCAGCATTGAAGCACTCATACTCGAGTATGCCGAACTTGCCGCCGTCAACCGTGTACGCCTTATCTGCATGGAATCTGTCCATGTCGAAAAACTCGGTTCCGTTGCCAGTCTCCTCATCGGATGTGAAGGCTACTGCGATGCCGCGGTGAGGCACGTCAGGATTATTTACGAAGTACGTCAGCATCTCCATTATCTCGGCGATGCCCGCCTTATCGTCAGCACCCAGCAATGTAGTCCCGTCAGTCCTGATGAGGTCCTCCCCTATATGCTCATTAAGTTCGGGGAAATCCTTCGGATCCAGTATGTCATCGTGTCCGTCGAAAGAGCGGATGATGTACGGCTTAACATCTTTGCCGGAGACGGCAGGCGATGTATCTAGATGAGCGATGAAGCCCAAGTTCTCGGAATCACAACCATTAGCCGGAAGATATGCATATACATAACAGTGCTCGTCATCGTAATCCACAGTAAGACCGAGTTCCTGAAGCTCCTTTACCAGAAGCCGCGCGAGATCGTTCTGCTTATCTGTCGAAGGATGAGTCATCGATTCGTCATCCGACTGGGTATCTATCTTCACATATCTTAAGAAACGTTCAACAAGTGCCTGCTGCCGGTCCATGATATTACCTTCCTGTCATTGATTTCATCACTGATTATAATCTGATCTCAAAGAAGATCTATAACGCCATGTATGATCTCGGGGTTGGGGTAACCCTGACCTTCTCTGCCTTCGATGCCATACTGCATCGCATCTGCGAAATTATCCGCCATATACTCTTCGGGATCCGTTACATAATCACTGTTGGTTCCCAACACCTCATCGAAGTTTAACGCCTGCTCCCTTGCGTAGCTGATATCCGTTCCGTCAACAGGAACAAGAGCCACCGCTGTCGGAGCACCGTTACTTCCTTCTGTATAGTCCTCTGTAACTACCCATACCAGGAAGCAGTCAACATCCTGCCCGTCGATATTGAATGTTGCATATGCATTGTGATGCTCGACATCGGGATTACTGTACATCCTTGTCTGCAGGCAAGGCGGGATCTCAAAATCATGATCGGCTACAGTGAAGTGAATCAACGAGTAAGCATCCGCTCTGAATCCGGGGTTGTTTCTTGTAAGCACATGGAACAGCTCATGCCACATCAGATGTTCGAAATACTCGTCTCCTCCGGGGATGACACTCGTAAGAATGTTAACGGAATTAAGATAGATCTCATTACCGTGAGTATATCCTCCGGCAGCGATTCCTTCCGTAGTCATGGGTGTATTGATGTAAATGATCTCATCAACGTGCGGAAGTTCATATCCGTTACGCTCAAGTGTTCTTACCATCTTGGCGATATTATGATCCATTATGAATCTTTCCAGGATATTAAAGCCCTTGATCTCATCGGCAGTTGCCTGCATCAATTCATCAAGAGTGCCGCCGCTTCGGTTCAATCTGTAATCGATATCATTCTGTGTGAAACGACTGTAGTACTCAGTATTCGCAAGAAGCAGTTCTCTGCCCTCTTCTGCCGAAGCAAAATGATGCGGGATCTTATGCGCATACACTTCCGTTATGATCACATCGGCCGCGATCAGCACCAAGATCACAGCCGCTATTATCAGCAATATCTTCTTAACTATACTGCTCTTTTTCTTAGCCATATTTTCCTCTCTGTAAATCAACCGTCACAACGGCTCTTGCAAGAGCAGACTAATCGGCTTTAACCCTCTGCCCGCCGAAAGCGTGTATCGACCGGGTGCCTGCTTTAACACGTCCGCCCTCAACGCAAAGCATGTACTCGTCATAATCATGCGTATGCTCCTTGAAAATATCTGTAGACCTCTTTACTGACTGTTCTGAAACCTATCCCTCTACTGACTCAGACTCTGACTCAACACCGGGTTCAGTCAGTATATAAGTCAAAATACGCCTGATATTGACTCAACAACTGACTCGATGCGGCTTTGAGTCACACATTAAGTCAGCACGATCCAAGACTCGCGCCTCTACGAGTCATTTTAACACAATAAAAAAGCGCCCCATCCCGATTAGAGATGAGGCGCCGGACATGATAAAATGATGAAGGATAAGGAGGATATGCACATGGATTCAAAGGCTATAAGAGACGAGTTTTTCGAGCAGTATGTAGAGTTTTATAAGGGCGGGCCGGTGCCTTCGAATGCATCGAACGACTTCGCGTACTATCTTGAGTGCCACAGGAAAAGACTCGAGAAGAAAGGCATTCAGGCCATAAAGAAGATCGAGAAGATCGAAGATAACATCGACAACACTTTTAACCGAGAGAAGCAGCCGTACATCCTCGACATGACGTACAAGGAGTGCAACTACGAGACCGAGTACTATAAGGACGGCGTCTTCCTCGCGCGCTCCGACAAAGATACCGAGACGCTTTACTGCAACGTCCTGCACAAGCAGGGATACGTGGAAGAGACCGTAAGCTGCCCGAACTGCGGTCACTCTGCCGGCGCGAAAACATTCATTAACGGTTGTCCGATGTGCGGCACAGGATTCAAGACCTTCAAGTTCTTCCCCTGTGTCACGAGCTTCTATACGCTCCCGAAGTTCGTCGAAAGAAGCAGCATCGACAAGGGTCTCAAGAACGTCGTAAAGTTCGGTATCGCCGCGGCAGTAATAGTCGCGATCGGAGTCGGTCTCTATAACGGAATCGTCAATAAGTCGTGGGGCGCCGGAATCTTCTTCGGAATCATCGCGGGTCTTCTGACAGGCTGGCTCGGCACGATCTTCATGTATCTCGGATACTCGCTGTTCGTGGGAATAACCGCATTCTCGAAGATGTTCGCGCAGGCTGCAGACACATCCGATATACAAGCGGCACGTCTTTCAAGAAAGAGATTCGAGACCGACATGCGCCGCTACTTTCCCGATTTCTCGTATGAGTATTTCGAAGGCAAGATGCAGGATCTTCTGAAGACGATCATATTCACGGAAGACAGAAGCAACCTGTCGATCTACAAGGGACACGATCAGTTAGGCTACCTGAACGACGTCGTCGATGTCGAGTACAGAGGCGGATTCAAGTATGTAGGGTCCAGCGTTGTAGGCGACATCCTACACGTCAGGCTGATCAACTACGTAACATGCGAAGTTTGGTGCGAAGAAAAGCTTACGAAGCATCAGCGCAACTTCAGAATGGAAGTGGTAAGACGCCTGAAGTCACAGGATGATCTGGGTTTCTCCATTCACGCGGTTAACTGCCCGACATGCGGCGCGACATTCGATGCCATGCATGTCGACAAGTGTCCTCACTGCGGCAATCCGTATGATCTTATCAACGACGACTGGGTTGTAATCTTAGTCGGAGAGTGATCATTCGATCCCGCTTAAGAAACCTTCGATATTCGCGTACAACCAGTCGATCGTAAGCACGTCGCCGGGCGTGATCTTACCTTCGAATGTCCTGACATTACCCTGATTATCGGCAAGTTCACCGGAGAACGGATCCGTGCCGCTTATGACGGCATCCTTAAAGAAGCCCAGCATCTTCTCCGTCTGCTTATCGATACCGGGAATCCTCAAGTCTACAACTCCCGTCGCGAGGCCGAACCAGTAATTGGCAGCCATGTGCTTCTCGACAATCTCGTTGATGTTCCACATGCCGTTAAGAACAGAGCTTACGATCTGAAGGTAGTACTTACCCCAGTTATAGTACGAAGCACCGACATAGACTTCCCTGTCGTTCACAATCTTATAGACGCCCGGACGAAGTCCGTCATTAGACGAAGGTGAATATTCCATATCGGAGTAGATCTTAACTCCCTCGGCATCCCACTGCTGTCTGTAATCTTCATCGCGGTCCGCTACCTTAAGCGAGATCTTACATTCGGGATCCGCCATGGCAGCACCTATCGCGAAAGCGTTGAGATTGATCCTGTTGATCTGATCGGTTCCGCGGGCAAGATAACCTATTTTACGCTCGGGGCCGTTGCCGAACTCCAGAAGTCCGGTCTGCGCAGCCAATACACCGATCAGGAAAGAAGCCTCGTACAGCTTACCCTGATAACACCTGACCGACGGATTCGTCTGACCTGCAGCGCAGCACGAGAACTTGACCTCGGGGTGCTTTACCGCCGCCTTTAAGACCTCTTTGTAGTGTTCGGGACACACTGCGAAAACAAGCTCGCACCCGGCTGCGATACACTTTTCGAGCGTCTTTGTAATGCCGTCCTCCTTCGTGTAATAAACGGAAGTGCCTACGTTCCTGCCGGTCATGACATCAACATAGAGTCTGCCCGCTTCGTGGCTGTCGATCCACCTCGAATCGTCGACGCCCCTGTCGTAGATAAAACCGACCTTAAGAGGCTCGTTTTCCGTATAACGGCGCGGCTTGTTAAAGAAGCCCGACAGGAGAGAACTTCTCTCCTCCTCGCCCTCGGCAGTATCAAGGAATTCGATGCTGTCGAGGGTGCCGGAAGCAAGGATCTCATGACGCGCGAGCCTCACGTTCTTTAGGATCTGCTCGTCCGAATCCTCCGAGAAAGTCGCGAGAGGGAATATCGACAGGTACACAAGGAACGCGTTGCCCGCCGTGTACATGTCATCTATCTTGAACTCCTTCTTAAGCATCCTCGCGAAGCGGAAGTAAGCCGACTTAAGATCCTTGCACAGATCCTCGGGCCATACCTTCTTCAGGTCCTGTCCCACAAGCTCCGCAAGCCTCTTGTACTCACCGGGCTCGGTGAATACGATCAGGTGATTATGCGTGACCTTGAAGAAATCCATATACTCGTAGTATGCGATCACTTCAGGATCATCCGACTTGTCGGGGATAACTCTCGTGACGTCGGCGAGCATGTAGTCCGTGCCTCCGAACTTGGAGACGGACACTCTCTTGTTACCTTCCTGCACATAGAACTGGTGCATGTATTCGTAGACTTTGATCGCGTCTCTGATGCCTTCCTTCTTATAGGAGTCATACAAATCCGACCACTTGAGTGCGAACTCGGTATTCTCGTCCAGAAGCGGCATGAAGTTCGCGGCAAAAGCGGAGTTTCTCCCCTGTTCCTTATTGCCTTTTATGCGGTTGACGGGAAGATCCAGAAGACCGATACTTCTGGTGACGGTCGCATGCTTGATCTCTTCAAGGGCATCCAGTACCGGAAGATACGGCGAGCGTCCTTCTCTTATTGCCTCTCTTACAGCCTTCTCGGCTTTCTTCTTGGCAGCTTTATAATCGCTCTTCATGGTATACCTCCTGAGGGGTAATCGGGCGGTTTTTGTTTTCAATTATAAAACCTAAAATATTAAAAATATTTAAACAAAGCGTATATCATTTCCTAAGCAAAACAGTTTATAATCCAAACATAGTTTGTTGCAGGGTTTTGAGGGTAAGACTATGGTTGTTAAGAAACTCAATCAGCTTTATAAGCCTGACAGATTGTTGTACTGCGTCGATGCGTCGGAAGAAGATATCTCGGCTTTCGCGCAGGGTGTTATCCCGGACAGCATCCTTAAGTTCTCCGGCGCATTCGGTACATATGATTACCCCGGAGTCTTCTTCATAAGAAGCCTTAACAGGGCTGTTATCGGCATAGAGTTCAGGGCTGATGACCCGTCCGTCGACTACCCGCAGGATCTCGATCACATAAAGCTTAACGGCTCCTATTTCTTCTCCCTTGAGACAGACGACGAGATAGATCTTAGCCGTGATAACATTAATGCTGTTTTCGCAGGCATCGCGAAGGACGGCGCGGCCCACAGAGTATACAGCGACCTGTCGTTAAAGGCAGAGTCTGAGGTTATCTCCGTCTTTAATTATTCTAACAAGTTAAGGATCCTCTACGAGTGCGAACCCGAAGGCGAGATCGCCAAAGATATCATCTCCAATGATGCAGACCGCTTCGATAAGAATGTACTTTATAACATGGCTTTCACGGAGCCTATCACCGAACACTATAACTGGAATCATCTCGTACCTTTCCTTGAGATGCCCACGGACAGCGGCATCAGCGATTATGCTTTCGTTCATTTCGACATCAAGGAATTCCGTGTTATAAACGAGGTCTACGGGCACAATACTGCGAACCGAGTCTTACGTAATGTCGTTAATACCATGAACAACGCGGACTTCGTCTATGCGAGTGCGCGCTGCCATAACGATAATTTCGCGATGATGATAAAAGATATGCCCGAGGACGAGACGGTAAGAGTTCTGGAAGAGTTTTTCGAGTCTTTGTCACGCCTTCCGGAGGACCCTTCTTACAGGATCTACTTCAGGTGCGGCGTGGTTCCGATGCAAAGGACGATACTGTCGGGCAACCGTGTCGCAGATGCCGCCAAGATGGCGCAGGCTCTTGGCACCAAGAAGAACGAGACCGAGATCACCATCTACACGGACAAGATGCACGACGACATCACGTGGGGCGACTTCATCAAAGCCTACGTCGACACCGCCGTTGCCAACGACGAATTTCTCGTCTATCTGCAGCCCAAGTTTGATATCCACCGCGAAGTCATCGAAGGCGCAGAGGCGCTCATACGCTGGAACTACAAGGGCAAGGAGCTCTTGTCCCCCGGGCGCTTCGTCCCGTTCTTTGAGCGCGACGGCTCCATCGGCAAGATAGACGACATCGTTCTCGAGAATGTGTGCAAGGCTCTTGCCAAGTGGAAGGAAGAAGGCAAGCCGTTGTATCCGATCTCGGTCAACCTCTCGCGCAAGAGGCTTTATAACCCGAACCTCATCGAACATCTTGTTGATACGATCGACCGTTACGGCATCGATCATGAACTCATCGATTTTGAGCTTACCGAGAGTGCGACTTATGACAACAAAGAGCATATGCTGAACTCATTAGGAGAGCTGCGCGACAAAGGCTTCAAGATCTCGATGGACGACTTCGGCACGGGCTATTCTTCGCTGTCGCTTCTTACCGAGATGCCGCTCGATACTTTGAAGATAGATAAGAGCTTCGTCGACAAGATCGGCACGGATAACGAGCACAGGGAGGACGTTACGGTAATCCGCCTGATCATCGCACTTGCACGCGAGATGGGCTTCGTATGTCTCGCAGAGGGCGCCGAGCATAAAGAGCAGGTCGACCGTCTGAGAGAACTCGGCTGCGACGTTATCCAAGGGTATTACTACAGCAAGCCCATAACGATGGAAGAATACGAGGAGCGTTACTTGAAGTAATCCCCGCTCATACTGCGAGCTTCTTTTTGTTCAGTACCGCAAGAACAACGGCCGTTACCGGCACGGCGATGATGTAGATCGCGGCATAAGCCATCAGAAACACCGGGATGTCCTTGGGCCATACAGCAGCTATTATTCCGCAGTAGAGGTTGCTTAACGAGTGCAGTAAGATCGCAGGCCACAGCTTTCTCGTGCGTACCGTAACATATGCGAACGAGAGACCCAGTACGAATGTGTAGAACACCTGCGCGGGTCCCTGCGAGATCAGATGCGGCAGCGCGAAAAGGACCGCTGATATCAGTATCGCAGGTCTTGTCCCGAGCACCATCAGTCTGTCGAGGAAGAGTTTTCTGAACATGAACTCCTCCAGGATGGGCGCGAATAACAGCAGCAGGAAGCAGTAATAAACCGGCTGCGCGAGGATCTGATCTGCGGTTACCTGGGGCGTCTTGATGTCGAGTACTTTAATGAGGATCCCCACGGGCAGCATTGCCCATACGGACAGACCGGACTGAATGATAAAGATCAGCGCCATGTTCTTAAAGCCGGGCTTCATGAGAGGCGAATCGCTCTGTGCGGTCTTCATGCCGCGGATAACAAGATATGCAAGCGGCAGCGCGATGCCGTAAGGGATTACCGTAGCGCAGATAAGATTACGTATTACTTCCGGGACGCTTGCGGACAGCCACGGATCGATTAAGTAAACTATACCTCTGTAAACACCGAACCAGACGACAAGTGCTGCAACGATTTTAATTACCGTCAACCAATTCTTCTTCGTATTCATCTTCCTGATGCTCCTTATGAAATTCATCCAAAGCATCGTTCATCCTGTCGGTATTGGCTTTCTTGTATGCATACACCACGAGCTGTGCGATCGTGAATGAGATGATAAACATCAGTGTATAGATCAGAAGGTCTTTCGCGCTTAAGAAGGGGTTGCCCGGGAACAGACCGAGTACTGCGAATCCGAAGTACAGCGGAGCGAACATGATATTCACCAGTATGTAGGGCTTGTTGCACGCCCAGCGTGTTCCGGCAACATACATCCTGACTACTGTAAGGAAGTACAGCATGACAAATACCAGGAAGAGTCTTCCGACGACCTCGGGATAGATCAGCTCACCGTATAAAGCACTGATACCGGCAAGCAAAACGACGTTGGCAGAGAAAACAGCCGTTACGACCGGAAATGCTTTTTTGAACGCTTGCTTAAGTCTTGAGCTATCCATATTAAGCATCTCCTTTCATACCGAGCGATTTCTTAAGATCTCCGACGAACCCGCGCGACACTATGACCGTCTCGCCGTTTGCAAGAAGAAGTCTTAACTTTCTTCCGTCGTCCGGAGTGATCTTTCTGACGGCGTTTAAGTTTACGATCGTTGACTTAGAGATGCGCACGAAGCTCTTGGAGCTGCACGTGTCTTCAAGTTCGTAAAGAGTGTTGCGGATCTTATAGACGGATGCGGATGTATACGCGAACACACCTCTGTCCACCGCTTCGAAATACAGAATCTTCGTGAAGGATACGGGCACACAGTCTCCGTTGTCTTTGACCCCGATCAGCTTGTCATGTGCACTGTTGACGGCGCTTATCAGGTTCTCGACTTCTTCGTCCCGCTCACGGTATCTGATCTCG
>Ga0129311_1000103_pt1 | contig 83460 bp, 72 predicted proteins | sample Go1ome_FD_94435 | JGI IMG/M metagenome (GOLD analysis project Ga0129311, IMG submission 94435) | Western lowland gorrila individual fecal microbial communities from Wisconsin, USA - Go1022B metagenome | ecosystem: Host-associated > Mammals > Digestive system > Large intestine > Fecal | place... | reverse complement strand
GATGTAGTCGCTACGGGTAGCTGTGAATGACGATTCCTTGCAAATGCAGTCTTTTTGCAATAAGCCAAAAACTATATAGCGATATAGGATTTTATGCCTAATTTATACTTATCGGATGTAATTATCTAAAATGGCTGGTAATCTTTATAATCTCACTGCTTTTTTACCTATTTTTTACCTATTCATTCTAAGGAAATTTGCCCTCTAACTACAGTTTTATAACCATTTATCTGTGTGTTCAAGCATGAATACCTGTATACAAAGTGCAAATTAATAAATATTCCGTAAAGGATTATAATTTTTATAGATTTTTCTATAGTTTTGATATATAATGTTATTAAATAAAGGAGCGATGCTAGTGTTAGAAGTTTGTTTGTTTTCTATTGTTTGGCTTGCCTATGCTGGCTTTAATCTCTATCATATTTTTCAAGAATCGGAGGATAGGGATTTTTTAGACCAGCTTATGGAGATAGAGCGTTTTATCGCCCCCTCCTACATTGCCAAATGCATGCTGATGATGGCCTTTGCCCTGTTGGCTTTTGATATAGTTGGATTTTATCTAGCCTACAAATTTGCTTACGCCCTTGTTAATGATATATATTATCGTATTACATTTTTCTTTGTTTGCTTCTGCATATTCTTTACGGAGCAGATTATAGCTCTTCGCTTCACAGTAAGGGTTAGTTCCGTTATCAAGCGTGCTGAGGATAAGCCGAGACTTTTGCAGCGTTGGGTTGACAAAAATGAGCCAGATCTGAAAACCTTTGAAATTATAGCTATTATTTCCAAATTTACTATAGCCTTGCAGCTGTTTATGTTTACAGTTTTAGCTCATATCTAGTGGGTTGGCTATGCTTCTCATATAGTCAGTAAATATATTTTTAAGAAATTGTAGTGCGGACAGTTTCTTAGCATAAAAGCCTTCATATTCCTATATCCTAGACGAAGGAATATAAAAGGTATATCTTAATACATTGTCTTTTCCCTAGACAGTGTATGCCGGATGAGTATATTTTATCTATACAAATTAGGAGGGTTACTATGAATCTTTCAGTCAAAATTCTAATTTCCCTGGTACTGTCTGTTGTCGTTGGCTTGATGGCGGGGGTTGATGGTCTACCATTTATTAAATGGTGGATTGCTCCAGTTGGTACTATTTTCATCAATTTAATCAAGATGGTTATTGTACCTATCGTATTTACATCCTTGGTAGTCGGTATGACCAGTCTTGGCGATTTGAAAAAGCTAGGGCGTATTGGTATAAAGACTATTTTCATTTACCTGTTCACTACTGCTATTGCTATTGTAATTGGCTTTATTGTAGCCGGCATTATCCATCCAGGTATTGGTCTTGAAATGACCGCTGGCGATGCTGTCAAGGTAAAGGAAGCACCTTCTATCATGCAGGTATTAGTAGCTATGGTACCTACTAATCCAGTTGCTTCCATGGCCAAGGCTGATATTTTGCCTATCATTATTTTTGCACTCTTTGTTGGTGTGGGTATTCTTCAAGTTGGCGGCAAAAAGAGCCAGCTGTTGATTGACTGGTTCGATGCAGCTGCTGAAGTCAGCTATAAGATTATCAACATGGTAATGCAGTTCGCTCCTATCGGTGTATTCTGCTTGTTGCTGCCAGTTGTAGCCGAGAATGGTCCTAAGGTACTGCTGCCTCTGTTGTCTGTTATTGCATGTATGGCATTAGGTAGTGTTATTCACGCTGTTGCTGTTTATTCCAGCATGGCTCGTATCTGGGGCAACACCTCCCCTCTTAAGTTCTTCCGTGGTATGTCCGAAGCAATCCTGATTGCTTTCACCACTTGCTCTTCTGCAGCTACACTGCCTATCAACATGAAGAACTGCCAGGAGAAGCTGGGCTGCTCTCGTGATATTACTTCTTTCGTACTGCCTTTGGGCGCTACTATCAACATGGATGGTACAGCTATCTACATGGGTGTTTGCTCCCTGTTTATAGCAAATGTTTATGGCATTGACCTTACTATGGCTCAGATGGGTATGATCATTTTGACTGGTACTCTGGCTTCCATTGGTACTGCTGGTGTTCCTGGTGCAGGCTTGATTATGCTTTCCATGGTTCTCCTTTCCGTAGGCCTGCCTATGGAGGGTTTGGCTTTGGTAGCTGGTATTGACCGTATTCTGGATATGTTCCGTACTACTGTTAATATCACTGGTGATGCTGCTGTAACCTGCGTAATTAACGAAACCGAAAAGCAAGCTTAATTAATATTCAATAGATTCCTCGGTAACAGACTAGGCTGTGCCGAGGAATTTTTTTGCAAAAAAAGAAGACGGCAATCAGCCGTCTCCCCAAAGTTTAATTTTGAAGGTCACCTATCTTCAATGCTTTTATTAGATAAATGGTTCAGCAGCCTTCTGAATCCCCTCTGGATTTGCCTTGAGCCAATCAGCAAAGCTCATACCGCTATCTGCTACAGTTCTTCCCAAAGCCACCAGGAAATCCGGCACCTCTGTCTCAAAAATTACGCCTACCTCTTGGCCAAAAACCTCCTTGCCCTGTAGCTCACAGCCGTTAATTGTCAAAAGCCAAGCAGACTGTCTTTCCTTAACAGCACCTCGGAAACCTATAACAGCCAGCTGTGGAGTGGCACATGAGCCAGGACAGCCAGAAATATGAATAGCAGGCAATGCCCCATCAGGAATACCTGCTTCTCTTACAGCTTCTACTGCTGCCTTAAGCACAGCCTGAGAATCCCGTACTCCCTGCTGACAGATAGATGCACCAATGCAGGCAGAGGCCATCTCAAACTGGGAACGTGCTGTATCGCTAGCTGTTATAGCAATAAATTTCTCTGCTTCTTCGGCATTAAGATTAACAATATAAGCAGTTTCATCAAGGGCTAATCTGATTTCTCCAGCCTCTACCTTCTGCAGGGCATCGCTAACCTGACAGAAAATATCTGGATCTGGACATCCTCCCAATGGATGCCATATTACACTATAAAGCCCTTCCTGTTTCTGAGGAATAGCTCTTGGATGCTGAATAGTCTCTGTGCCAGTCTTAGTAATCACATTGGGATGAATCTCAAAACCGAAATCATCAGTCCCCTCTACCTCGGCCAGCTTTTCCTCAAAAGCCTTCCGATAATTCTCTGGACCTCCTAGTGTTTCCTGCATAAAGCGGCTTCTGGCTCTCATGCGATTTTTATAGTCTCCATAGGTACGAAACAATACCCACATGGCTCGAACATATTTTAAAATATCCTTTGGTTCTACAGCTTCAGCTACCTTAACACCTATCATTGGATTTAAGCCAAGACCACCTGCGCTGTACACATCAAATTTACCATCAGGACGAGCAGCAAAGCCCAAATCACGCATGGTGGCATGGGACTGGTTTTTAAGGGAGCTGGAAAAGCCTATTTTATATTTTCGAGGCATCTTCTCCGCATTGATAAACTGCATAGCATACTGGCCAGCAGCCTCTGCATAAGGCATAACATCAAAGTATTCATCCTTATCTAAACCAGATAAAGGAGAACAAGTGGTGTTACGAGGGAAATCTCCCCCACCACCAACAGTTACAATGCCTACCTGCAGAGCATCCTCCATAATTTGACACACTGGCTCCAAGGCCAGATTGTGCAGCTGCACAGTTTGACAGGTAGTGAATTTCATTTTGTTGATAGCATATTTTCTTACAGCATCAGCAATAAAGGCCATTTTTTTTGGCGTAAGCCTGCCAGCAGGCATTCTCAATCTCAACATGCTCAGAGGCTTATCTCCCTTCTGGGCATAACTGCCAAACTTGCCGGAAATCCCCTTGTATTCTGCTCTTTTCAATTCCCCAGCGTAATATTTGGCTGCTGCCTCCCGAAAAACCTTCATATCTTCCTTCCAGTCAGATTCTGGAATAATCTTCATATTAAAACACCTCTCCTAATCTAAACTCTACCATTATTTTTAATTCGATACAAATATGTAAATTCCTGCCTAACAACGTGAAATGTTCAATTTATTTTGCTAAAAGTTTTTATTTGGCACAGGTTGTTGGTTGATTTTTATCAGCATAGTCAAAAAGACCATCATTCTTTTCCTCCAGGGCTTTAATCATATGATAGGTATATTCATTGAAAGGAGTCGGTATCCCCAGCTCCTGCCCCATATTTATCAACGCTCCTGAGAACATATCAATTTCTGTATGTCTGCCGGCATCCAAATCCTGCAAGGTGGAATATCTGGCTGCCGGCGGTACTGGACAGCCCTTGGTAACGGCTTTTTCAGCCAAAGAAATATCAATTCCCTTAGCTGCAGCAATGGCTTCCAGTTCACAGCGCAGGGCTTTGCTAATAAACTTCATATGTTTACTATCACGATAACAGCCTACCCCTGCCCCTAATATTGCCTGGGGTAAATTATTGGTAACATTGAGACGGAATTTGCTCCAAATTTCTTCCCGGATGTGCTCTGTTACACGATAATGAATATTTGTCTCAGCAAAGAGCTTTTCTATCGCCTTTACTCTAATGCTATCAAAGGGAGCTTGCAGTTCTCCTAAAATAATGCCGATTGTAGATTCTACATCAAATACGTATTCATCCTGCTCCTTGTGGGAAGCTATTTTGATAAGAGAATAAAGCACCTTTTCCGGCCCAATAACAGATGCTATTGTCTCTTCGCTGTCCACACCGTTCATCAGGCTTATAACTGTGGTATTTTCCCCCGCAATAGTCTTAATATCCTCTAACGCCCCGGCTAAGGCACCATATTTCAGTGCTACTACCAGAAGATCCACATTATGAGCCTCCTTGGGACTCCACACCTGAGGATGATAAATTTTATTATTTATCTTGCACCCCTGCCCAAGGCGCTGAGCCCGCTCTCCTGTAGCCACAACGCCTAGAGTTATACCCGGTTTCTCTGCTAAACCTTGAATTATATAGGAACCAACTGCTCCTGCTCCCAGAACAGCTACTGATTTCATCTCCATAATGATAACCTCCTATCAATACATATTATATATATATTCTTTATTATAGTCCAATTTGTTCAGCTTGTATATTATTTTTTTGCCAAAAACAAAAATCCCCTAAGGAATACTCTTTTCCATAACCTTGTCATTTTTTCCAACGAAGTCGCTACAAAAAACAGTATCTCAAAGGGGATATGTACTTTAGCCAGAATGATGATTTAACAATTTTTTACATTTAGGGCACGAATAGCGTTCATTACTGCCAGAATCATAACTCCTACATCGGCAAATATAGCAAACCACATATTTGCTATACCTACAGCCCCTAAAAGCAGGCACAACGCCTTAATACTAATGGCAAAGATAATATTTTCGTAAACTATGCTCATACATTTCTTTGCTATATTAATGGCCTTGGCAATATTTCTTGGATTATCATCCATAAGAACTACATCGGCAGCTTCAATAGCCGCATCAGAGCCCATAGCTCCCATAGCAATACCAATATCTGCTCTGGTTAATACAGGGGCGTCGTTAATGCCATCGCCCACAAAGGCCAAATTGCTATCCTTTTCCTTGGCAGTCAGCAAATTTTCCACCTGTGTAACCTTGTCTGCAGGCAGTAACTGACTGTGAACCTCATCAATAGCCAGCTCGTGAGCAACCTCCTGGGCCACAGAATCTCTATCACCAGTAAGCATAACAGTTTTTTTGATACCAGCCTTTTTTAGAGCCTGAATTGCTTCCTTTGATTGAGGCTTAATAACATCGGAAATCACAATATGTCCTGCATAGTCATTATTAATAGCGATATGGATAATGGTGCCAGTGCTATGACAGCTTTTATATGCTACATGAAGCTGATCCATGAGCTTGTCATTACCTACAGCTACAGATTTTCCATCTACCTTGGCCACAATACCATGACCACTGATTTCCTGAATATCTGTAACTCTATTTCTGTCTATCTCTCCCTTATGGGCCCGCTGCAGACTCAGGCTTATGGGATGAGAGGAAGCACATTCTGCCAAGGCTGCATATTCCAACAGCTTTTCCTGGGCCAGAGTATTGTGATGTACGGCACTAACCTGAAAAACGCCGTGAGTCAAGGTGCCAGTTTTGTCAAAAACCACATATTTTATCTTGGACAGGGCTTCAAGATAATTGGAGCCCTTAACCAAAATTCCCTCCTTGCTGGCACCACCAATGCCAGCGAAAAAGCTCAGAGGCACACTTATAACCAAGGCACAAGGACAGCTGATTACCAAGAAAGTTAAGGCCCTATATACCCAAATTTCCCAATTAGCTCCAACCTGCCATATAAATTGATTGACCAAAGGTGGCAATATGGCCAAGGCCAAGGCACTATAGCAGACAAATGGCGTATATACCCGAGCGAATTTGGAAATAAAATTCTCAGATTTGGACTTACGGGAGGTAGCATTTTCCACCAGCTCCAAAATCTTGGCTACCGTGGAATCATCAAATTCCTTGGTGGTACGAATTTTCAATACTCCATTAATGTTGATACAGCCACTAGTAATTTCATCCCCTACCACAACATTGCGGGGGACGCTTTCACCAGTAAGGGCACTGGTGTCAAGGCTAGCCTTGCCATCCAGTACAATTCCGTCCAAGGGAACCTTTTCCCCAGGCTGAACTACAATAATATCCCCTACAGCCACATCATAAGGATCTACTTTGGTAAGCTGTCCATCCACTTCAATATTGGCATAATCCGGCCGAATATCCATCAAAGCTGTAATATTGCGACGGCTTTTGCCTACCGCATAACTTTGGAATAACTCACCAATCTGGTAAAACAGCATAACTGCTATAGCTTCATTGTAATCTCCACTTTGTTCATAAATTGCCAAAGCAAAGGCGCCTATGGTAGCTACAGCCATCAGGAAGTTTTCATCAAAGACCTGTTTGTTGCAAATCCCCTTCCAGGATTTCCAAAGAATATCATAGCCAATAATGCCATAGATCGCTAAGAAGCATATTAACTGCAACACACCAGTAATAGGTACAAATTGCAGGGCTATTAGCAAAAGGCTGGCTATGATAATGCGCTTCAACATTAGTTTTTGTTTTTTGTTCATTGCTTACCTCCCGAATATTGAATATTCCAGCACAGGATTAACCAATACTCAATTAGAATTCAATTTCGCAATCAGATTCAACCTTACGGCAATTCTTCAGCACTTCTTCCATAACAGCCTTAGGATCCTGACCGTCTTCAAACTCTACAATCATTTTCTGAGTCATAAAATTCACTACAGCATTGGCTACCCCAGCAGTTTTCTTGGTGGCCTCCTCCATAAGATTAGCACAGTTGGCACAATCTACCTCAATCTTGTAATTTCTTTTCATTTGAAAATCTCCTTTCTAAAATGGATTGATTTAACGATTAAGCATTTGTTTAATAGTTATATATGTAGTATAATATATGTACAGACAGAAGTCAATACCAATGAGAATTTTTTTCATTGGTATGCTATCTGATTTGTATATTAATACAGGGAGCTGAATTAAATGAGTCAGGAAAAGCAACTTCCCCATGACCATCATGAAAATGAAATAGCCTTTAATTTTCTTTGCGCCAATATAGACCATATTGAAGATTTTCGCATTGTTTCAGATATTTTCAAACAATTAGGAGATCCTACCCGTTTGCGGATTTTTTGGCTGCTTTGTCATTGTGAGGAATGTGTACAAAATATTGCCGCTATGATGAATATGTCCAGTCCAGCCATTTCCCACCATCTTCGACCACTTAAGGCCAGCGGGCTGATAACCAGCCGTCGGGAAGGCAAAGAGGTTTATTACCGGGCTGCCGATTCTCAACAAACAAAATTACTACATATTATGATGGAACAGGTTATGAAGATAAACTGCCAAATTTGTCCCAAATAAAGTAATCCCCCTAAGAAGCATGAAGCAAATTTCATATTTCATAGGGGGTTTGTGTTTTAGATACTATTTACATAATTTCATTTAGGCAAGATACCCTCTGCCTGGGCCTGCTGAATATCATCTGTTAAACGAGCCATATTATACATAGCAGCCTCTATAGGCGTAATTTCCTTAGTAGTGGTAGAAGTCATGGAAGATGCCACTGGTTCCCCAGAGGTTGTAAAGAAGCTGGTTTCTGTAGCAATTCTATACAAATTGGGATTTGCCTTGTACATAGTACCGCTAATTTTTATCTGGGCAATATATTCACAGCCCGTCTGTTCTGCTTCCTGACAGGCTGTAAACAAGGTATCCACTTCATTGGAGGCTGCTACAGCATTTTCATCCACATGTATTCTCTGGAATTGATTCATAAGCAGATCTCCAACTGCCAGCTGCATATAAGCACTATCATTCTGAATATTTTCAGGCAGCTTCATCTGCACAGGGGCAATATATACTCTCCCCTTATCAAATTGCTGATTCCACAGGGGGCCTATTGCCATTCCTTCCTCACTTATAGCCTCTGGCTTGTAGGAGGCCAGCTGCTGCAAGGTCAGCACTCCTCCTAAAGATTCATCATAATAGCCTCGAATGGCTGCATCTAAATAGCCTGCCATAGAGTGATTAAACCTGTGGGAATTTTCATTTTTCTGCCATTTATACTCTGTACCAAATTGTACATAGCCGGATTTTAGCATTTGCAGGGCGTTTTTCACCAAATCTCCGCTCATGGTATAGCGGCTTACATCCAAGAGACAGCCGTATTCCTCAGCAAAAGCTGTATTACCTACCGTGGGAGCACCAAAGGTAACAATACTTAGCTTGCTGGCATCTGCTCCAGCGGCCACCAATCTGGCCCCTAACAAGGTAGCCACTGCTCCTCCAAGACTGTGACCTGTAATATATAAATGATCATTGGATTCTGACAGAAATTTTTGTATTTCATCGGCAGCTATTTTCCCGCTCTCCCGTGGCGTAAAAAAAGCTGTCATGGTGTAGTCATTAAAGCCTCTATGGACCATAGGAGCATTGCTATCTACCTTTTCCTGTTCAGCGTATTGACGAAATTCATTAATATTGGAGCCACCAAACAATACCTTGCTGCAGCGCAAATCTACCTCAATATCCTTAAGCTTTTCTGTGCCAGGAATAACAATCAAGGTTTCCCTTTGGCCTGGTTCTGCCTGCATATTAACTACAGTATAAAAAACAGTATTTGCTCTGGCGTCCTTATTACGATAATCAGTGAAACGCCAGCCAAGGCGATCCATTTCCTGCCGCACCACATCATTCATATCTGTATCGTATACCGCCATATCTGCCAAAGCACAGATATAGGCCAGCCTGGCCTGTTGAAGTGAACTGCGGATTTCGGCTCCAGCTTCCATGGGAACCAAAAATAGGATCGCTAAAAGCCAGATAAATATTTTCTTCATAATTAGAACCTCCTTCACAATTAAATGGCTTGACTATTGTGACAAAAAGCAATATAGTATTGCCCAGTAAAGTAATTGATAATAGTTATCATAAAATATAATAGAAAGGAGTTTTATCTATGTTTGAACTATTAAATATCAGTATTTGGCAAGGGTTATTAATCCCTTTTGCCGGTACCACCTTAGGAGCAGCCTGTGTCTTTTTCATGAAAAAGGAGCTGAACCAGCTGGTACAGCGCAGCCTGACAGGCTTTGCTGCTGGAGTTATGGTGGCTGCCTCTATTTGGAGTCTATTGATTCCTGCTATGGAGCAATCAGCAGATATGGGCAGTTTTGCCTTTATACCTGCTGTAGCAGGCTTTTGGCTAGGCATCCTGTTCTTGCTGCTACTGGATCATATTACGCCCCATATTCATATGTACAGTCAGGAACAGGAGGGCCCCAGATGTTCCTTTTCCAGAACCATGATGCTGGTACTAGCAGTTATCATCCACAATATTCCAGAGGGAATGGCTGTAGGTGTTGTATATGCCAGCTGGCAGGCAGGGGTATCCGAAATATCCCTAGCCGCAGCTACTGCCCTTTCCATTGGCATTGCCATTCAGAACTTTCCTGAAGGTGCCATTGTCTCCATGCCCTTGAAATCTGCTGGCATTAGCACCAGCAAAGCCTTTGGCTGGGGTGTGTTCTCCGGGGCTGTAGAGCCCTTGGCCGGCATATTAACCATTATCTTTGCCAGCCTAGTAGTACCAGTATTGCCATATATGCTTAGCTTTGCTGCTGGAGCCATGCTTTATGTAGTAGTCGAGGAGCTAATACCAGAAATGTCCACTGGTACACATTCCGATATGGGCACTATTATGTTTGCCGTGGGCTTTAGCCTCATGATGACCTTGGATGTGGCCCTTGGCTAAATCAGATTTGCTCCAAGGCAGCCTTGGCCAGCTGGTCTGCCCGTTCGTTGCCTTCTACACCTGTGTGGCCCTCCACCTTCTGAAAGCGCACCATATTCAAACGAGCACTCATGAACTCTGCATAGGCCTTGGTTTCTGGTAATTTAGCCTGCCACCGCTTCAGTGGCCAGGCTGCAATCCCCTCGTAGTCATGGCAAATAGTAATAGCTTCTTCTCCCTGAGCCTCAGCCCAGAGAACAGCCTGCTGGGCTCCAGCCATTTCACCAGCCACATTCCGCAATCTAGCAGCTTCTGGAGAATTGTCCCTGCCCTTGTCCTCAAAAACAAGCTGTCCATTCCGATAAGCCGCAAAGCCCCAGCTATAGCAGCTATGACGATAGGAGCCATCCACAAAGATAACAGTTCCCTGTTTTAGACTATCCGCATCAAAGGCCTTGGTGCCATCGCTGCCCTCCATATAGCTTTGAGCCTCTGCCAAGGTTACAAAGCCCTTGAATCTGGCTCCTTTAAAGCCCACCACCTGTCTCTGGCATTCTGCCCAAGTTTTGTAGATACCTGGCTGACGGCCAGAAAGAACAGCATAATAATTATTCCTTGTTTTTGCCACAGGAACCTCCTTAATTTTCTCATAATTTTTGTAATAAAATATAAATAGATAAATATGGAAAAACGGCATGACCTTTCCAAATTGGAGTGGCTATGCCGTCTTTTATTGCCCTAATTATCTATTAACCAAATCCAAAGCACATTTATTGGCCTCAAAGAGAATCTTTTCCTCATCCATAGTTTTCAATTCTCCCTTTTCCATAATAATGCGGCCATTGCAAAGCATGGTATCTGCACTGGAGCTATTAGCAGAATAAACCAGCAAGGATACCAGATTATGTCGTGGACACCATTCTGGACGACGCATATCATAGAGAACAATGTCCGCCTTGGCCCCAACTTCAATTTTGCCTACATTATCCAGCCACAGAGCCTTGGCACCATATTCTGTACCCATACGCAGAGCCTGGGCTGCATCTACAGCCAGGGGATCCAGTTCCTTTACCTTGTGGAGCATAGCAGCCAAGCGAACCTCCTCCAGCATATCCAAATTGTTATTGCTGGAAGCTCCATCAGTACCAAGAGCTACCTGTACCCCCTGAGTCAAAAGCCAAGGCACTGGAGCTACACCACTGGCCAGCTTCATATTGGAGCCTGGATTATGCACTGGTGTTACCTGATGCTCCTTCATAATGGCCAAATCTTCATCATCCAGCCATACGCAATGAGCGGCAATAGATGGACGCTGGAACAGACCAGTATCCTCAATGTACTTAAATGGACGCTTGCCATATTTTTCCTGAATCTCCTTGATTTCCGCCTGAGTTTCAGACATATGAATATGTACATTAATGCCATTTTCCACAGAAGCCTTGGCTGCTGCCTGACAGAAATCCGGTGGACAGGTATATGGTGCATGAACGCCTAACAATACGCTGATTCTGCCATCTCCAGAACCGTGATAGTTGCGGAACAACTCCACATTTTCCTCCAGAGTTTTCATCGCTCCCGGCATAAAGCCAATAGCACCACGGCTCAGAATACCTCTAATACCTGCGCCAATGGTTTCATCAGCGACGATTTCCATCCAAGGCCCATACATATCTGCAAAGGCAGTTGTACCGGTGCGAATCATTTCCACCAGAGCCAGCTGAGCACCGATGCGAATGTCCTGCTCCTTCATCTTGGCTTCTAATGGCCATATTTTATTGTTGAGCCAATCCATCAGCTCCATATCATCTGCATAGCTTCTCAGCAAGGTCATAGATGCATGGGTGTGAGCATTAACCAAGCCTGGCACCGCAAAATGATCCTTGCCCTCAATAATATGATCAGCCACAAAGCCTTCAGGAATATTTCCTACAGCAGCAATTTTATCATTTTCTACAGCAATATCAGCAATATCAGTAGAATAATCAGGCTGCAAAACATTGGCACCCTTGATTAAAATCTTCATATATATCCCTCTTCCGTACTTATCTTTTCTCTATTCTTAGCACTGATGCAGATAAGCATACTGCTCTGGAGTCAACTCGTCAATTTCAATGCCCATAGCCGCCAGCTTAATCTTGGCAATCTTGGCATTAACTTCCTCTGGCAGCACATATACCTTGTTCTCCAGCTTGTCATGATTCTCTACAATCTCCAAAGCAGAGAAGAACTGTACGCCCCAGCTCAAATCCATAATCTCTGCTGGATGTCCGTCACCGCAAGCCAGGTTTACCAAACGGCCCTCGCCTAGCAGATACAGCTTTTTGCCGTTGGCAAATTTGAATTCCTCAATACCAGGCTTTACTGGACGACGAGACTCAGATACCTCCTCCAGCTCAGGAATATTTATCTCCAAATCAAAGTGACCAGAGTTGGCCATAACAGCGCCATCCTTCATGGACTCATAGTGCCAACTCCGCAGAATATCCTTATCACCGGTAAGAGTCAGGAAAATATCACCAATCTTGGCAGCCTCATCCATAGGCATTACCCGGAAGCCATCGAAAACAGCCTCAATAGCCTTGATTGGATCCACCTCGGTAATGATAACATTGGCACCCAAGCCCTTGGCACGCATAGCACCACCCTTGCCACACCAGCCATAACCAGCAATAACTACAGTCTTGCCTGCAATTACCAGATTAGTGGCCCGCATAATGCCTTCCCAGGTGGACTGGCCTGTGCCATAACGATTGTCAAAGAGATACTTGCAATAAGCATCGTTAGCAGCCATCATAGGGAATTCCAGCTTGCCAGCGGCCTCCAATGCTCTATCGCGAATAACGCCAGTAGTAGTTTCCTCAGAACCACCAATAATCTTTGGCAGCAGCTCACGGCGCTGATTGTGGAGACGATAAATCAAATCACCGCCATCATCCATAATAATATCAGGCTCACAATCCAGTGCCATATCAATATAAGCATCGTATTCGTCCATATCACAGCCATGATGAGCAAAAACAGTCACCCCATCCTCTACCAAAGCTGCACAAACATCATCCTGAGTGGACAAAGGATTGGAAGCTGTAGCAATAACCTCCGCACCTGCTGCCTGCAATACCAGAGCCAAATAAGCGGTCTTTGCCTCCAAATGCATGGTCATAACCATGCGAATACCAGCAAAAGGCTTGGATACGGAATACTCCTTTTCAATAGCATTCATTACTGGCATAAAATTCTTTACCCAGTTTATTTTATCATGACCAGATGGTGCCAAATTAATATCTTTGATTTTGGATTTCTCTACAGAATTCATTGTATACATTCCTCCTATGTCTCTCTTGTTCTCTTTATGTTTGTATTATAACATAGTTCCCTACCAAGTTGTAGTCAGGGAAAATAATATTTTCTACATATTTAATTCCGTGCCTGGGCAGAGATTCTCATATTTGGTTCTCTCCAGCTGAAGAGGAGTTACCGCAATATTTCCTGCCAAGGTAACCATAACATCAGTATCCTCTGGATTCCCTCCATCCAACGGACCTCCACCGACTACATAATAGAGTCTGCCATTTTCATCGTGATGGGGCTGATAGGCATTGGCATAATCCCTTACTCCCTGACGGCACCAAAGCCATTTTGGCTGCTGAGCCAATCTTTTGGGGAAATTTATATTCAAAAGGTTTTTACCACAGCCTGCCGGGAAAAGCAGCTGCAATCTAGCAGCAATTTCCTTGGCCACTACTTCAAAATCATATTCTGCATTATAGTCCAAGGACACCGCCAAGCCATTAATCCCCTGCACATATCCCTCAGTAGCGGCACCAATAGTGCCAGAATAAAGAATATCTGTACCTACATTGGAGCCATCATTAATGCCAGAAATAACCAAATCCGGTTTCAAAGCAGGATTCCTTTGAATAATCCCTTCTACATACAGCTTGACAGTATCTGCTGGCGTACCGCTAATGGCCAAAGCCTTGATGCCATAAGCCTCCTGCAGTGGAGCATATTCCTCCACATATAGCCGTTCTCTTACGGTAATAGCATGAGCCTTGGCACTTTGTTGAGAAGCAGGGGCTGCCACAATCACCTGATGCTCCTTATGCAGTACCTTGACCAGGGCTTCCAGACCGGGAGATTGAATGCCATCATCATTAGTAATCAATATGCGCATAGATATCCTCCTTGAAACAATCATATATACAAAAAAACAGGTTAGAAGCACGTTCCAACCTGCATATCTCAAATGGTGTCCCACCGGAGACTCGAACTCCGAACCTGCTGATTAAGAGTCAGATGCTCTACCAGTTGAGCTAGTGAGACATTTGCCACGATATACATCATAGAAAGAAAATGGTGTCCCACCGGAGACTCGAACTCCGAACCTGCTGATTAAGAGTCAGATGCTCTACCAGTTGAGCTAGTGAGACATTTACCACAATATATATCATAGAAAGAAAAATGGTGTCCCACCGGAGACTCGAACTCCGAACCTGCTGATTAAGAGTCAGATGCTCTACCAGTTGAGCTAGTGAGACATTTTTCTGAGGCCTTAGCGCCTCGCAACATTGACTATTATAGAGGGGAAACTAATCATTGTCAACACTTTTTTGAAAAAAATTTCGTGATTTTAGAAATAACTCGATTGTAAAACTAACTTTTCTTTTACATCTGCTTGTGATGACAGCAATGTTTGCCACAATAACAGCCATGTCCACAGCGTTTGAAACATTCCTGCTCCAGACAATCATTACCTTCGCAAAGTTGAAAATCTCCACCTTGAATTTTGAGAGGCCTGGCCTCTACCAAGGCATCAGCCACCTTGCGACGAGCTGCTTCATAGATTTTCTGCACTGTAGTCCTGGCCACGCCCATGCGCTTGCTGCATTCCTGCTGGGACATACCCTCCCTGTCCATAAGGCGGATAGCTTCATATTCATCCAGATTTAGAATAATCGGCTCATCTTCCAGCTGGCCTGTCGGCATAAATTTCTGCACCAGTGGCATATGACAAATGCGCCGGCATTTTGTTGGTCTAGCCATAGCGAGCTACCCTAGAGCAGCTGCTCAAGATTCTCTATAGGCTGTAGACCTACAGTTTGAGCCGCAGCCTTACCACCCTTAAATACCATCAATGCAGGAATGGCATCTATCTGGAATTGCGTTGCCAGCTCTGGCTGTTCATCCACATTGATTTTTCCTACCTTGATTTCAGGATGCTTAGTGGCCAGCTCCTCCAAAATCGGCCCCATCATCTGGCAAGGACCACACCAGGTTGCCCAGAAATCAACCAATACAGTCTGAGAGGCTGCCACTACCTCCTGCTGGAAATTATCCTTAGTAATATTTATAACTGCCATAATATTTCCTCCTTTAATACGACTCTTTGTAACTTACACTAATCTTATAATAGTTGTTTAGTTAATGTCAACTGAATTTTTGACATATGTCATTTTCGAAATGCTCAAAGCTTATATTCATAAATATAAATCCAGCACAGCTTAATTACCCTAATCTGACTTGCTTGTTTTTATTGAGAATTTTTTGACATTTTCCATCAACAGTGTTATTATTATGTCGTAATAAATATTTTTTATCATCATTTTGTACAGTGATTAACAGCTGTACCCTTATAGGTAAAAGAAAATTCATTTGAGCAAATTGCATTGATGAAGCATTTCCTTATCCATAAGGATGATTGGTATTATTTTAAGGGGGTATATTTATGTATTCATTCCTCGGTTGTTTGGCCATGCTGATTATCGGCTTCCTGGTTTATGGTAAGCTGGTGGACACAATCTTCAAACCAACTGACGAGCCAACACCTGCTGTGCGTATTAATGATGGTGTTGACTACATTCCGCTTCCTACTTGGAAGGTATTTATGATTCAGCTTCTGAACATCGCTGGGCTCGGTCCAATCTTTGGTGCTCTGGGCGGTGCGCTTTGGGGGCCAAGCGTTTATCTCTGGATTGTTTTCGGAACCATCTTTGCCGGTGGTGTGCACGATTACATGTCCGGTATGATTTCTCTCCGTGAAAACGGTAAGAGTATCTCCGAGGTTGTAGGTCACTATCTTGGCAAATTCATGCTGCAGCTTATGCGTCTCTTCTCCGTTGTATTGCTGGTTCTGGTAGGTACTGTATTTATGACTGGCCCTGCTAACCTGCTGGCAATGCTGACCGGCATGGATCCAACCATGTGGCTGTTAGTTGTTTTGGCTTACTACTTCCTGGCTACCCTGTTGCCAATTGATACTTTGATTGCTCGCTTCTATCCATTATTTGGTGCCTGCTTGCTGATTATGGCTTTTGGTATTATGTTTGCCATGCTGTCTGGCGTAGGTGGTCATACCATGCCTGAAATCACCTTGCAGAACCTGCATCCAAAAGATCTGCCTATCTGGCCTCTGATGTTCATTACTGTTGCTTGTGGTGCTGTATCTGGTTTCCACTCCACTCAGTCTCCTTTGATGGCTCGCTGCTTGAAGAATGAGCATATGGCTCGTCCTGTATTCTACGGTGCTATGGTAGCTGAGGGTGTTATTGCTCTGGTATGGGCTGCTGCTGGTGTTACCTTCTATGAAAGCACTGGTGGTTTGATGCAGGCTATGGCTGATGTTGGTCAGAACAAGGCCGTTTACGAAATCTGCGTTGGCTTCATGGGTTATGCTGGTGCTGTTATGGCTATGCTGGGCGTAATTGCCTGCCCTATTACTTCTGGTGATACCGCTTTCCGTTCCGCTCGTTTGACTCTGGCTGACTGGATTGGTATGGATCAGAGCAACAAGACCAAGCGCTTGTATCTGGCTGTACCTCTGCTGGCTGTAGGCGGTTTGCTTTCCCAGATTAATTTCACCATTGTATGGCGTTATTTCGCCTGGACCAACCAGACTCTGGCTATGATTGTTCTTTGGACTGGTGCAGTATATATGTATCGTAAGTTCAAGGGTTCCAAGGCATATATTGTAGCGGCTATTCCTGCTACCTTTATGTCAGTGGTAACTACCACCTATATTTTACAGGCTAAGGAAGGATTACAGTTGCCAACAACTATCAGCTATCCAATGGGGTTTGTTTTCGCAGCTATCTTCCTGTTCCTCTTCCTACGGGTAACTGTGCTTCGCAAAGAATCATAATTTAAAGATATTGTACTTACATTGTTAAGAACATATTAGTATTTTGTTAAGAGCAGGTTAGGACAAACAAAATCCTACCTGCTCTTTTCTGTAGTAAAAACAAAATATTTATTTACTTTTGAAGCTATAACCTTTATAATAATAACAAATGTATTGTACAATCTTAGCAATATTCATTCCATCTATGGTATAGGAGTTGATTTCATGTACAAATTGGACAAAATAGACAAGGAACTTCTACGCTTGCTGCAGGCTAATGGCCGAGCTACTATTTCCAGCCTTAGTGAAGCTGTTTCTCTATCCATGCCAGCTGTTAGCGAGCGTGTTAAGCGTTTAGAGTCCTCTGGTGTTATTCAGAAATTCACCGCCATGCTGAACCCTTCATTGGTAGATAAGCAGCTCATGGCATTGGTTCAGATTGGCTTTAAGCTTCAGCGCAATGCAGATGCTTTTGTAAATTATGTTTCTACAGAACGGGATGTTAAGGAATGCTTCCGGATTACTGGTAACTATGAATATACCCTAAAGGTACAAACCAGTAACACCTCTACCTTGGCAGAGCTTTTGAATCGCCTCAAGGCCCAGCCAGGCGTTAGCAAAACCCATTCCATTATAGTTTTGTCTACGGTTCTGGATCGCCCATCCGTAACCATTAGCTAAATTAATAAATGCTGATTCAGGCTAAATTCAAAAAGGTACTATTCAGATTACCATATCTAATCTGAATAGTACCTTTTTTACGCTTATTTTTAGAGGATAGCTCTTTGACGATTAGCCTCATAGAGTACAATGGCTGCTGCTGAGGCCACATTTAAGGACTCTGCCTTGCCAGACATAGGAATGTACACCTTGCGGTCCACCGCCTCCATCAGCTCTTGGGAAACCCCATTACCCTCATTGCCAAATACCACTGCTGTAGGGCTGTTATACTCAGCCATATAATGCTTAAGAGAAAGCTTATCCAGGGCTGTAGCCACCATAATAACATCATTATCATGACAGGCATCTACAAAGGTGTCCCTGGACACATTATCCAAAAAAGGAATATTGAATATAGAGCCCATAGAAGCCCGTACCACCTTGTCACTAAACAAATCTACCGTACCTGTCAGGCAGATTACACCTGTACAACCTAAGGCATCAGCAGTACGAATAATATTACCAGCATTGCCAGGGTCCTGAATCCCATCAAGAACAGCCAACAAAGGAGCTTCTCCCTCCTTGCCAGTCAGTACCTCCTGCCAGGTAAAAAGGCGCTGTCCCATAACCAACAGTAGCCCCTGACCATTAACGGTATCTGATACCTTGCTATACAGGTCCTGTGACAGCTCATAGACAGGGCATTTTCTTTCCTGCAGCTCCTCTACCGCTTTAACCACCCTTGGGTTGCTCAAAGACTCTGTAGCTGCTAAGGCAAATTTTACAGGCCACTGAGCCTGGATGGCCATTTCAGCCAAACGTATTCCATCTGCCACAAAAAGATTTTCTTCCTTGCGATATTTATGATTATGCAGCTTGTTTACCAGCTTTAGCTTGCTATTAGCAGAGCTTTCAATACGCTCCAATTCCTTCAATGTATGCTCCTTCCTTAATACAAGCCTCCGGTAGAAATTTCTTATCTCTCCCGGAGGCCTTATCATCACTCTGTTTTATTTTAGCATATGACTATATGCTTCTGCCAGCTTTTTGATATCCATATCAGTAGTATTAATGCAGACATTGTAATTCTGGCGTGCCCCCCATTTCTGACCTGTGTAAAAATCATAGTATTTAGCACGACTCTCATCAACATTATTGATTTTCTTCTTCATTTCTTTTTCTGTCAGCTTTTCCTCCGGGGTAGCTCTTTCCATACATCTAGCAATCCTGGAAGGCATATCTGCATAGATGAAAATCTTATATGGATTATAATCCCGCAAAATATAGTCAGCACAGCGGCCAACAATAACACAGTCAGACTGCTCTGCCAGCTCCTGCAACACCTCAGTTTGAGCTGTATAAACAGATTCCTCCACCATAAGAGGATAATACACCCCTACCGCTGCAAAAGTAGCACCAATGGTCATTGGGAACAAAGGCATAGGGCGCTTCTCCACTACCTCCTTAACATAGCCCTCAGACAAATCTGCCTTGCTGGCTATCTTGGATATAATTTCTTTATCATAGTATTTAATACCGAGATTTTCCGCCAAGCGGCAACCAAATTCACGACCGCCACTACCGAATTCACGACTTATAGTAATAATCTTGTTCATATAAATCACACCTTTCTGATACATATATATTTCAACAAAAATATTCAAAATCCTGCTAAATTATAAAAAAGAACGCCGGACTTTGTAAAAAAATCCGACGTAATCGTTTTTTATGCAGGCTGATGGCCCTTGTGCATCTTATTCCACAGCATTCCCACTATAGCTCCTGCCAAAGCTGGCAACAACCAACCAAGATTAACACTATAAAGTGGCAGATAGGCCATAAGGAAATCATGGACACCTGGCAAAGAAAACTCTGCTGCCTGCAAACCATCCATAATACTAAAAGGCAAGGTCATTCCTATGCTTAGACGATAAACCAGGGAGCTTCCCTGAAATAAATCATCACAAAGAGACAATATTACCAGCACTATAAAAATTGGATAAAGCGCCACCAAAAATGGCACAGAAATGCGAATCAGCTCTGTTAAACCCATATTAGCAGCCCAATAGCTGAATAAGGTAGCTCCCAACAGCAGCTTTTTATATCCCAATCTACCATCAGACACATACTGATAATAGCTGGCAAAGGCTGCACTGACACCAATACTAGTGGTCAAGCAAGCAAAGCCGATAATAAAAGCCAATACCAGCTTGCCTGCATCCCCAAAGAATACATAGGTGGCAGAGGAAAGTATAATACCTCCATTGGCGGAATACCCCAATACAGATGGACAGGTAGCCCCCAAATAAGCAAGAGCAGTATATACAGCTCCCATAAGCACAATAGCCACCAAACAAGCCTTGATACAAGTTCTATAAATAGCCTTTTGCTCAGTTATTCCTTTTGCTTTAACAGCAGAAATGGCCAAACCACCTACTGCCAAGGCCGCCAGCAAATCCATAGTTAAATAACCATCTGTAAACCCAGAGGCAAAAGGAGCATCTATATATTGATCTACCGGTGGCAGAATTTCGCCAATTGGAGCATAAAATGTCCTGACGAAAAGCACACACAGAAATAGCAACAATACAGGGCTGAGTATTTTACCTACTGTATCTACCAAACGGCTTGGATTGGCTGCAAAGAAATAAGTCAGAATAAAGAATATGGCTGTATATATATACTGTCCTTCCGACATAAAATCTACTGGCAAAAAAGGTCTAATACCAATTTCAAAAGAAACAGCTCCTGTTCTTGGCACAGCAAACAATGGTCCAATAGCCAAATATAAAAGTCCGAAAGTAATTATACGAAACCAGGGATGAACCTTTTGCTCCACTAATTCAGTATATTTGCCACTAACCTTGACTATAGCAATTAACCCCAAAAGTGGCAAACCTATACCTGTAGTAAGAAAGCCTATTACAGCCATAGGATAATTAGTACCAGCATTCTGAGCCAGTAAAGGCGGAAAAATAAGATTACCTGCTCCAAAGAATATGGAAAAAACCATAAAACCAACGGAAAGCATTTCCTTCATAGATAATTTTTGCAATTCATACACCCCAACTTACAAAAAAAGAGCTGCCGAAGCAGCTCCTAATTTCTCTCTCTTAGAGGTTTTCCTTAGCAACAGCAACCAACTGTGCAAATGCATTTGCATCACTGATAGCCAGGTCAGCCAGCATCTTACGGTTTACCTCAACACCAGCCTTGGTCAGGCCAGCAATCAGGCGGCTGTAGGAAATACCATTAGCACGAGCAGCAGCGTTGATACGAGCAATCCAGAGACGACGGAAAACGCCCTTCTTGGCACGACGATCGCGACGTGCATAGTAGAGAGCCTTCATAACGGTCTCATTAGCCTTCTTAAACTGCTTGCTCTTGGAACCCTTATAGCCCTTAGCCAGCTTCAAAATCTTCTTATGTCTTCTATGTGCAGTCACACCAGTTTTAACTCTTGGCATGTTCTTATCCTCCTCAAATTCAAGCTTCTACAACGATATTATGCGTATGGCAGGCACTTCATAGCGCGCTTCTTATCAGCAGCAACTACCAGAGCAGCCTTACGCAGATTGCGCTTACGCTTTGGAGACTTCTTCTCCAGAATGTGGCTCTTATAAGCCTTGTTTCTTCTAATTTCGCCACTACCAGTTAAAGTAAAGCGCTTTGCAGCAGCTCTGCGAGTCTTCATCTTCTGCATTACTGTTTTCCTCCCTTAGATGGGGCCTTTGGGGCCAAAATCATAATCATATTTTTACCTTCAAGCTTAGCATCTCTTTCAATAGATACTGAATCCTTTAGCTGTTCAGCAACCCGGCCGAGAATCTCACGGCCCAGCTCTGGATGAGACAGCTCACGGCCACGGAACATAATAGTAACCTTGACCTTGTTTCCCTCTTCCAGAAAACGAACGGCGTTCTTCAGCTTGACGTCAAAATCATGCTGTTCAATGTTTGGACGCAGCTTTACCTCTTTGATAGAGATAACTTTCTGCTTCTTACGGGCTTCCTTCTCCCGCTTCTGCTGTTCATATCTATATTTGCCAAAGTCCATGATACGGCAAACAGGTGGCTTTGCCTTTGGAGCAATCTCCACTAGATCCAGATGCTGTTCCATGGCCATGTGCAATGCATCACGCACCTGCATAATACCGAGAGTCTGTCCCTCAACATCTGTTACACGGATCTCTCCGCCACGAACCCGGATTTCCTCATTGATTCTTGCAATTTCCTTAGCTATTTAAATACACCTCCTGATAGATATTTCAACGGCAGTGTCAGCAGCTCCGCCAACAAAAAATGGAGGCGGCACAAAGCCACCTCCATAAGTATTCAATACATACCCGCATGGCCTGCAGCCATCAGGTGAGAAGGTGGCGCCTTCTGCTTCAATCACTTGCATTATAATAGCATACCCTTTGGGATATGTCAACACCCAAAATTAATATTTCTGAGATTTTTCAGTAATATTTTTCTGGATATACTGAATAAACTCGTCAACAGTCATGGTGGTAGTTTCCTTCTCACCATGACGACGCATATTAACAGTACCAGACTCCATTTCCTGATCGCCAACTACCAGCATATATGGAATCTTCTTAACCTGAGCCTCACGCATCTTGTAGCCAACCTTTTCATTACGGTCGTCTACCTCTACTCTAAGTCCCAAATCAAACATCTTCTTCTTTAATTCAAAGGCATAATCCATATGCTTATCAGTAATAGGCAGAATCTTTGCCTGTACTGGAGCCAGCCAGGTTGGGAATGCACCGGCATAGTTCTCAATAAGGATACCGATGAATCTCTCAATAGAACCATATACTACACGATGAATCATAACTGGACGATGCTTCTGTCCATCCTCACCAATGTAGGTCAGGTCAAACTTCTCAGGCAGCTGCATATCCAGCTGGATAGTACCACACTGCCAGGTACGGCCAATGGAATCCTTCAAATGGAAATCAATCTTTGGACCATAGAAAGCGCCATCGCCCTCGTTAACCACATAGTCCAAACCGCGATGCTCCAAGGCATTGCGGAGGCCATTGGTAGCCAGCTCCCACATTTCATCGGAACCCATAGAATCCTCTGGACGAGTGGACAGCTCAGCATGATAGGTTAAGCCAAAGGTGCTATATACCTCATCAAAGAGGTTGATAACATTCTGAATCTCTTCCTCAATCTGATTTGGCATCATAAAGATATGAGCATCATCCTGAGTGAAGTTACGCACACGGAACAAACCGTGCAGAGCACCGGACAGCTCATGACGATGTACCAAACCTAACTCGCCGGCACGGAGAGGCAAATCACGATAGCTGTGCTGCTGAGTCTTGTATACCAGCATACCGCCTGGGCAGTTCATAGGCTTGATAGCATAGTCCTCCCCATCAATCTGAGTAAAATACATATTCTCCTTGTAATGAGCCCAGTGACCGGAACGCTCCCACAACTCACGATTCAGAATCATAGGAGTGCTGATTTCCTGATAACCATAACGGCGATGTACCTCACGCCAGTAATTAATCAGCTCATTGCGGACAATCATACCATTTGGATGGAAGAATGGGAAGCCTGGGCCTTCCTCATGAATACTAAAGAGATCCAGCTCCTTTCCCAGCTTGCGATGGTCACGCTTGGCAGCCTCCTCCAGCATCTTCAGATAAGCATCCAAATCATCCTTCTTCTCAAAGGCAGTACCATAGATACGCTGCAGCATCTTGTTCTTTTCACTGCCACGCCAGTAAGCACCAGCCACGCTCTGCAGCTTCAAAGCCTTTACCTTGCCTGTAGAAACTACATGAGGGCCTGCACAAAGGTCAGTAAACTCACCCTGAACATACAGAGAAATCTCTGCATCCTCTGGCAAATCATTAATCAGCTCTACCTTGTAGTTCTCACCAGCCTTGGTGAACATATCCAGAGCTTCCTGACGGCTAACCAGCTTACGCTCCAGCTTCAGGTTCTCCTTGACAATCTTGTGCATTTCCTTCTCGATTTCCTGCAAATCCTCATCGGTAAGGCGCTTCTCCATGTCAATATCATAGTAGAAACCATTTTCAATAGCAGGGCCAATGGCCAACTGAACATTTTCATTCTTGTACAGACGCTTCACAGCCTGAGCAAGAATATGAGATGCAGTATGACGGAGGGCATGACGTCCCCCTTCATCCTCAAAGGTCAAAAACTGAACAGCAGCATCCTTGTCCAATACTGTTGTCAAATCCATAACTTTATCATCAATACTTACAGCCAAAACCTTCTTAGCCAGGCTGTTGCTGATAGACTTTACCAACTCCAGGGCAGTAATACCTGCCTCTGCTTCTCTGATAGATCCATCCGGCATAGTCAATTTAATCATAGTAACCCTCCTGTATTTAAAGAAATTTTTTATTTCTTTTAAAGTACCATTTCTCATTATAGTATTTGCCGTAATTAGTTGCAAGATTTATTTACAAAAATACATTTTATTGTTTTTTGCTATAAAAATTTCGTAAATTTGTTTCGAAAATACTTGTCAAGAACATTACTTCGTGTTATTATATAGTCAAACAAACATGTTGCGAACTTCTCTTTCCGGAAAAAAGGTTTCTCAAAAGTCTTTTCGTAGATAGTACGTGTCATTTTATCTTCTGCGTTTAAGACTTCCAGCGACACACCATTAACAACAGACAAAAATTAGCTGTTAAAGGAGCTGTTCACCATGAAAAAAATATTAGTTATCTCTTTAATTTTCTTTGCGGCTTTCAGCCCATTGCATTTAAACAATGAATATCTTAGATGTAGCAGCTTTGATACTGTTACCACCCGTACAGGTGATACTCTGCTTACTATTGCCGAAAGATATACTGTTAATGAGGACGACAGAGAAAAGCTAGTAGAAGCCATCTCTGATATTAACAGCCTGCCTATAGATGGTCCACTTCCTTCAGGCAGAGCTATTCAAGTGCCTGTACTATCTGCTTCTGGCCTTGGCCAAGTCGCCCAAAATAGATAAATATGTACAATATGCCAAAAGACCATTATAGTTCCTGTTTCTGCGTTGTAGCCTCCTTAGATTTTGAACCCTTTGGAAATACTAAACATTACAGTTGCCACAATGGTCTTTTTTATATTACTTTCCTATACTGCAACCTGATGGTTTGGGAAGCACTGCAATCACGTCTCCTGATTGCAGCTTACTAGGCATCCTCCAGCAGCTCCATTAATTCATCATAGTCCTTTTGCAGCTTATCATATTTCGCCTGCAATTCCTTCAAGGCATCTGCCTGTTGAGAGGACTTGCTATTCAGCTCATTCTGCAGAGCTGTAACCTGCCGTTCCTTGGAGGCCTGCAGCTCTGTCAGGGCTGCTTCCTGACTAGACTTTAGATTAGCCATATCAGCCGCATGCTCCTGCTGCTGTCTGGTTATTTCCTGGGCGTGTCTGTCCCGCAGTTCCTGCATAGAGCTGCTATACTGAGAACTTTGGGCTGACATCCTTGCCTCATAGGATTTGCGCTCCTTTAGCAGCTTGGCCTCGTATTCAGCCTTTTGTTCAGCTAACAGCTTTTCACTTTGAGTTTTTTGCTGTTTGACAATATCTTCGTGCTGCTGCTTGATTCTTTCATAAGCCTGACGCGCCTCCTGCTTCAGATTGTACATTTCCTCTTCCAACTGGAGGCCAATAAGGATGCTGGCATTTAGGGGATTGAATCGCCGACTGCCGCCGGCGATTTTATCCACTCTCCCATTAAAATCCTCAGCCAGCTTTTCCAGCCAGCCTTCTTCATCCCTGTCAGTGGTCAGCTTATAACGATTACCAAGAATGACTACTTCTGCTTTTTTTGCCATAGGAATCAACCTCTCAGCTCTGCGTCAAACTCCTTCTTTACAGCCTCCAGAATCTGCTTAAAGCCCTGATCTGCATCAGCATCAGTCAAGGTCTTATCATTGGACTGGAACTGAATATTGAAGGCCATAGACTTCTTGCCTGCTGCCACCTGCTTGCCCTGATATACATCAAAGAGAGTAACATCCGTAAAGTACTCACCGCCATTTTTGGCAATAGTGCGCTCAATCTCAGCCGCGCTGACATTTTCATCCACCAGCATAGCCAGATCCCGGCAAATACCAGGATATTTAGGCAGCGCCTCTGTCTTGGTCTTTTCGGATTTATACTTCATCAAGGTCAGAAGATCCATCTCAAAGATATAAGCCTTTTGGGTAATACCAAAGTTCTCAGCCACCTTTGGATGCAGCTCACCTACAGCAGCGATTACCTCCTTGCCCTTCTTGAAGAGAGCTGTCTTACCAGGATGCATAGCAGTATATTCTCCTGCCTCTACCTGATAACGGCTGATGGAGAGAATCTCCAACAAATCCTCTACAATGCCCTTGGCATCATAGAAATCAATCATATCGCTGTCATTGCTCCAGCCTACAGGATTGCGACGGCCTGTCATAAAGCCAGCTACCTTTACAACCTCTCTTGGCAATTCAGTTAATGGCAGAGCCTTTGGATAAAATACAGGCGCTACATCAAAAATCTTAATATCCTCGTTCTTGCGGGACAGATTGCGAACTGCATTTTCCAAAATGCTGCCTAGCAGAGTAGTACGCACCAATGGGAATTCATCAGTCAGAGGATTCATAATAGGAATAGCCTTGCGGAGACTGCTTTCCTGTGGAATTTCCATCTTGTCAAAGATATCAGGGCTAGTAAAGCTGAAGGAAACCTCCTCGCTAAGGCCCATATGGCTCAGAGTCAGCTTCAATCTATCCTCAAACATCTGGGCAGGCTTCTGGCCACCCTGAGTAACATTGCCTCGCGGAGTAGTAGAATGAATATTGTCAAAGCCGTAGATGCGAGCTATTTCCTCAGAGAGATCCTCCATGAAGGTTACATCATTGCGCCAGGATGGTACTTCTACACTATATACACCATTACCAGCCTCAGAAACCTTGAAATACAGCTTTTCCAGAATATCAATCATTTTCTCTGCTGGCAAATCAGTTCCCAAACGGTTGTTAATCTGCTCAGGAGTGAATTTTACATGAACAGACTCCTTAGTTGTTGGATATACATCTACCACACCCTGAGTTACAGTACAAGCCCCCATATCCTGCAGCAGCTGAGCTGCTCTATCCAGGGCACGAATAGTACCTGTTACATCGGTGCCACGCTCAAACCGTCCAGATGCCTCAGAATGCAGACCGCAGCCTCTGGAGGTGCGACGGATACTAGGGCCATTAAAGCAAGCTGCTTCCAGTACAATAGTGGTAGTTTTCTCAGTAACTTCAGTTTCCAAGCCACCCATGACACCAGCCAAGCCAGCTGCCTTTTCAGCATCAGCAATAACCAGCTCTGTACCCTTGGCCAAACGCTGGGAATCATCCAGAGTATGCAGGTTTTCCCCTGCTACAGCCTTGCGGGCTACCAGACTATGACCAGCAATTTCATCATAATCATAAGCATGCATAGGCTGTCCCAGCTCTACCATAACGAAATTGGTAACATCAACTACATTATTAATAGCACGGATACCAGCCCCTTCCAAACGCTGCTGCATCCACTTTGGAGAAGGACCAATTTTTACATTTTTCAATACACGACCGGAGAAGCGACTGCACAGATCATGAGCCTCAATGCCGATTTTAATCATATCAGCAGCCTTGGCAGCATCATCCTCATTAACCTTGATTTCTGGCCACTTTGGCTTATTGCCAGTAAGAATAGCCACCTCGCGAATCAGGCCAAAGACACTAAAGCAATCCCCTCTGTTAGCTGTCAGCTCAAATTCCAAAACCACATCATCCAGGCCAAGAACCTCTGTAACTGCTACACCAACCGGAGTATCCTTTGGCAGAATATAAATGCCATTCAGCTGCTCTTCCGTCATATTGGTAGTGTCCAGCTTCAACTCATCGGCAGAACACAGCATACCATTGGATGCTACACCACGAAGCTTGCCCTTAGATATCTTCTGTCCTGTTGGCAGCTTAGCACCTACCATTGCTACAGGAACAATATCATCCTGATGAACATTCTGAGCACCAGTAACAATCTGTACAGGCTCAGCTCCACCTACATTCATGGTGGTAATAAACATATGATCAGAATCTGGATGAGGAACGATATTTTCTACCTTGCCGGTAACAACCTTTTCCAGTCCTTCATCGGCACGAATAACATTTTCCACAGGAATCCCGGCCATAGTCAGCTTATCAGCCAATTCCTCGGCGGTTTCTGTGAAATCTATATAATCATGAAGCCATTTTATAGATACCTGCATTTTCTCAATCCTCCCTATTACCAGAACTGCTTCAAGAATCTCAAATCGTTGTCATAGAACAGACGCAGATCCTCAATACCATAACGCAGCATAGCAATACGCTCTACACCAAGGCCAAAGGCAAAGCCACTAACCTTTTCAGGATCATAGCCACTCATTCTTAATACATTCGGATGAATCATACCAGAGCCAAGAATCTCTAGCCAGCCTGTGCCCTTGCAGACACGACAGCCCTTACCCTGACACATAACGCAGGAAATATCTACCTCAGCACTAGGCTCAGTAAATGGGAAGAAGCTTGGACGGAAACGCACCTTTACCTTGTCATTGAAAATCTGCTTTAGGAAGTTCTCCAAGGTGCCCTTCAAATCAGCCAGGCTGATGCCCTTATCAATAACCATACCCTCAATCTGGGTAAACATTGGAGAATGGGTAGCATCATAATCATCACGACGATATACACGACCAGGAGCAATCATACGGATTGGACTATTAGGCTCATGAGCCTCCATAGTTCTAGCCTGTACAGGAGAGGTCTGGGAACGCATGAGAATATCTTCATTAATATAAAAAGAATCCTGCATATCCCGAGCTGGATGATCCTTAGGCAGGTTCAATGCCTCAAAGTTATAATACTCCTTCTCGATTTCTGGGCCTACTTCCACAGTAAAGCCCATCTTCATAAAGATATTTTTGATTTCCATCAAGGTCATGGTCAATGGATGGATATGACCACGAGGTGCACGGCGTCCTGGCAGAGTAACGTCAATCTTCTCATTGGCCAAACGCTTCTGAAGCTCCTTCTCCCGCAGCTCTTCATTTTTCTCTGCAATTAGCTGTTCCAGCTGCTGACGAGCCTCATTAACAATCTGACCAATACGAGGACGATCCTCCTTGGACAGCTGTCCCATACCTCTCAGGATACTGGTTAATTCACCTTTTTTGCCCAGATACTTGACTCTGATGTCATTCAGATCTCCAAGGCTGCTTACTGCCTGCTTTACAGCCTGAGCAGCTTCCTGCCGCAGCTGTTCAATCTTTTCTTCCATGTTATCCTCCTTTATCTATCCGGGAGCAGAACAACAAAAAAGCCCTCGCCCCCATAGCTAGGGGCGAAGGCAAATAACTTGCGGTTCGCGGTACCACCCTAATTTTTACTTAATTAACTCCCTAACGCGGAAAACGTTCTGACTACATCTCTTCACCAGAATAGCTCCAGAGCGAACTTCATCTATTTGATACTGTTCCGGTTCCACCCTTCCGGCACTCTCTATAAGTCTGCAAACAGATTACTTTCTCTTTCTTCGCTGTACCATGTATTTTAACACTATTTTTATTACATGGCAACTATTTTTCCTAACCAGGTCCAGGATGCATCCTTATTATCAGGTATTGCGAATATTACCACAGATTCGTTCAGCATATGTCTTAAGCTCATTCAGTTCCCTAACTGACAAGCCGTTATAAGCCATATTTACCCAATCATCCTCAATCTTCACAATAGCCTCACCAACAGTTCTGCCATCCTCAGTAAGGAAAATATGATTTCTACGGTGATCCTGAGGATCCTTTAGCCGATGAATCAAGCCTGCTTCGCTAAGAGCATTGAGCTCTCTGGTGACAAAAGCCTTGTCCATGCTCAATCTGTTGCTGATATCATCCTGTACCAGACCTTCATTTTCAAAGACTGCATAAAGCACAGAACCTCTAGAGCTGGTTTTGATTCCCAGTGGCTGCAAACGAGCCATCATAAATTCCTTGTGCCGCTGACGGATGAATGATACCAATGTATCAATCTCATCCCTGACCTTCCTATTTTCCATATAGCTGCCCCTCCCTACATCAAACATAAAACTATACGGCAAATTTTCCTATACTTTCCAATTATATAAAAAATTGCAACTTTCGTAAATATCAAATGTGCATTTTTGTATATATTTACAAAAATTGGACTTAATACCTATTCACCATAGAAATTAAATCTTTTTTACAATCTACACTTAAAATTCTCATAAGCAAATTTCTTAATACACTTTAACTCGTCCTGACTATCTACATAGTAAATATCAGGCAGCGCCATGCCATTAAATGTATTATTTTTTACCATAGTATATATAGCCATATCACCAAATACAAGCCGCTGTCCACACTGCAAAGGCTCATCAAAGGAATAAATGCCTATATTATCACCAGCTAGGCAGGTAGCTCCTGCCAACATATAGGAATATGTCTTTTCGCCCTCCTCGCCACTATTAAAGAGAGGTGGTCTATAAGGCATTTCAATAACATCTGGCATATGACAGGCAGCAGAGGCATCCAGAATGGCCACCGGCATTTCCCGTTCCGGCCCCTCTATCAGCTCCAATACCTCTGTTACCAAGAAACCTGCATTAAGAGCTACAGCTTCCCCAGGCTCCAAATAAACCTTCAAGCCGTATTTTTCCTGCATCCGATTAATGCATTTTTCCAATAAAGGAATATTATACCCCTCTTTGGTAATATGATGTCCACCGCCAAAATTAATCCATTTCAGCTGAGGCAAATACTTGCCAAATTTTTCCTCTACAGCCTCCAAGGTTTCTGCCAAAGGCTCTGCGCCCTGCTCACAAAGAGTATGGAAGTGAAAGCCTGTCAATCCCTCCAGTTCCTCTAGCTGAATTTCGCTGATTCTCGCTCCCAATCTGGACAAAGGAGAGCAGGGATCATAGATAGCATGATCCTGAGTAGAATACTCTGGGTTGATGCGCAAACCACATTCTTTATGAGCTGCCAAGGCTCTCTCCCGGAATTTTTTCCACTGAGCCACAGAATTAAAAACAAAATGATCGCAGTATTGCAACAGCTCAGAAAATTCTTTATCCTGAAAGGCCGGATTAAAAACATGATTCTCCCCAGGAAATTCCTCATAGGCAAGACGAGCCTCAAAAAGACCACTGGCAGCAGCCCCTTTGAGATACTTGGCAATCAATGGATAACAGGCATACATGGAAAAAGCCTTTTGGGCCAACAGAATACTGCAGCCTGTTCTATCCTGAACTCCCTTGAGAATTTCCAAATTGTGAATCAATTGCTTTTCATCAATAACATAGGCCGGCGTGGCAACCTCCTGCAGCCAAGCAGGCTGCTTCTCCATAGCTGCCATTAGTCAACCAGCTCCGGATTGAAGCTCTCCTGCCAAGGCAGTCCCCACTTATTCAGCGCATCCATAAATGGATCTGGATCAAATTCTTCAATATTATATACGCCTGGCTTGCTCCAAGTGCCGTTCATCACCAACATAGCACCAATCATAGCAGGTACACCGGTGGTATAGGAAACAGCCTGAGAACCTACCTCCTTGTAGCATTCCTGATGATCGCAGACATTATAGAGATAGTAGGTCTTATCCTTGCCATCCTTCTTGCCCCGGAAGATACAGCCAATATTGGTCTTACCTACAGTTCTTGGGCCAAGGCTGGCTGGATCAGGCAATACTGCCTTCAAGAACTGCAAAGGAATAATCTTCTTACCCTCAAACTCAATTGGCTCAATAGAGGTCATACCTACATTCTCCAGACATTTGAGGTGACGGAGATAGCTTTCCCCAAAGGTCATAAAGAAACGAATTCTCTTAATACCAGGAATATTGATACCCAAGGACTCCAACTCCTCATGATGGAGCAGATACATATCCTTTGGACCTATCTCTGGGAAATTGTATACCCGCTTAATCTCCATAGGCTCTGTTTCTACCCACTTGCCATCTTCCCAATAGCTACCCTTGGCAGAAACCTCTCTAATGTTAATCTCTGGATTAAAATTAGTAGCAAATGGATAGCCGTGATCTCCTGCATTGCAATCCAGAATATCAATATAATTAATTTCATCAAAATGATGCTTCAAGGCATAAGCACTAAATACACCGGTAACACCAGGATCAAAGCCAGAGCCTAACAGAGCAGTAATACCAGCCTTCTCAAACTTCTCACGATAAGCCCACTGCCACTTGTATTCAAACTTGGCAGTATCCTCTGGCTCATAGTTAGCAGTATCTACATAGCTAACCTTGCACTCCAGGCAGGCATCCATAATGGTCAAATCCTGATATGGCAGAGCCAAATTCAACACTACATCTGGCTTTACCTTGTTAATCAGAGCTACCAGCTCCTCCACACTATTGGCATCTACCTGAGCTGTAGTAATCTTGCATTTGCCACCAGAAAGCTTTTCCTTCAAAGCATCGCATTTGCTAACAGTACGGCTGGCAATGCAAATTTCATTGAAAACATCGCTATTCTGCACACATTTGTGAATGGCTACGCTGGCCACACCGCCACAACCGATAATTAACGCTTTTCCCATATTTATACCTCCAAATAATTTTATTTATTAAACATTTATTGGCCCTTGAATAAAAGGAGCCTCCAATTTCAAAAGCATTTCCCGCATAATCTTTAAGGCCGCGGCTGTAGAAGCACCGCTCTGATCATAGGCAGGAGAAAGTTCCACCAAATCACAACCAACTACATTCAGGCCGCAGCCAGCCAAGGCTGCTTCCAACAGCTCCTTAAAGGACACGCCGCCATATTCCGGCGTACCTGTTCCCGGAAATACAGATGGGTCCATAACATCCAAATCAATGGTAAAATAAACCGGCTTCCCCTGCAAAGCAGCTAATGCCTCTGGCATAGCCTGCAAATCAAAAGGACGCAAATTGGTATGCTCCTTGGCCCACTGAAATTCCTCCCGCATGCCGCTGCGGATTCCCAACTGCCAAATACGATTATCTCCCACCAAATCCCAAATACGGCGCAACACAGTAGCATGGGACAGCTCTGCACCAAGATATTCCTGGCGCAAATCTGTATGAGCATCAAAATGCAAAATATGCAAATCAGGATACTTTTTCTGGACAGCCCTTACAGCTCCCAAGGTTACCAAATGCTCACCGCCAATCATAAAAGGCAGCTTGCCAGCAGATACAATCTCATCTGCTCTAGCCTCAATATCCTTAAGAGCCATCTCTGTATTGCCAAAACACAGCTCCAAATCACCGCTATCCATAATAGCAGCATCCTCTAAATCCAAATCCTGATAGGGACTATAGGTTTCCAGTCCATAAGATTCCCCCCGCATGGTACGGCTGGCAAATCTGGTACCGGGACGAAAAGAGGTGGTAGAATCAAAGGGAGCACCATAAATAACGATTCTGGCTTCCTCCCAAGGGGATTCACATCCCAAAAAGGTTTCTACATTAGTCTTCAACATCTCTTAACAATTCCTCCACATAATTTGGCAGGGCAAAGGAGCCTGCATGCAACGGACAATTATAGTACCGGCAACGAATCCGCAAATCCTTCCAAGCCTGCCAATTTACTTCCTTTACAGGATGATATTTTCTGGAAGCAAAGCCAAAAAGCCAGTGTCCCGAAGGATAGGTAGGAATATGCACCTGATATACCCTGCTTATAGGGAAGGAATGACATATTCTCTTATGGGCTCGTTGCATAGCATAGGCATCCTCCTGATAAAAAGGACTTTCATGCTGATTAACCATAATGCCATCCTCATGGAGAGCCTTAAAGCAATTGCCATAGAACTCCTTGGTAAATAACCCCTCACCAGGACCAAAAGGATCTGTGGAATCCACAATAATTAAATCGTATTCGTCCTCCACATGGCGAATAAATTTCAGACCATCCTCATAATAGCAATGAACCCTAGGATCTTCCAAGGCACAAGCCACCTTTGGCAGATACAGCTTGCTGATATCCACTACCCGCTCATCAATCTCTACCAAATCTATTTTTTCAATAGTTTTATATTTGCAAAGCTCCCTTACTGTGCCGCCATCGCCACCACCAATAACCAAAACATTTTTGGCTTGGGGATGTACACACATAGGAACATGGGCAATCATTTCATGATAGATAAACTCATCCTTTTCCGTAAGCATCAAATAGCCGTCCAAGGTCAAAACCCGGCCAAATTCCTCTGATTCAAATACATCAATACGCTGGAATTCACTTTGCTCACTAAAAAGCTGACGATCAACCTTGATAGAAAATCTCACATTAGGAGTATGCTGTTCTGTAAACCAGAGCATGCCAGTCACTCTCCTCTCACTATTGTTCACCCTAAAACTATGACAAATATCTTCTATGCTGCCACTAGATATGAGTCAAAACATTTAGCTGTTTTAGCTCCATATCCTCTGGACCTGTCATTTGGCAGCCCTTTTTGCGGGCATAACGGATATAGCGAAGAATTTCCTCTGTGATTCGCTCTCCCGGTGCCAAAATAGGTATCCCCGGTGGATAGCACATGACAAACTCACTGCAAACCCTGCCCAAGGTATCATACAAAGGCAGAGATTCCTTCTCCCCATAAAAAGCTTCCTGAGGACCGCATACAACCTGTGGGCTGATATACTCAGCCTTCAGCATTTCACGACCGGTTTGACGATAATTACGCCGAATTTCCGCCAGAGCAGAAACCAGTCTTTCAATATCCTTTTCCCTATCCCCGACAGACACATAGGCCAAAAGATTAGCAATATCACCAAATTCAGTCTGAATATCATATTCATCCCGCAGCAGGTCATAAACCTCTACTCCCGCCAAACCAATAGAGCGGGTATATATAGCCAGCTTGGTAATATCAAAATCAAATATGGAGTCCCCATTTATCAACTCTGAGGAATAGGCATAATAATCCCCAATGGTGTTGATTTCATCCCTGGCATACTGCACCAGGGCAATGATTTTGTCCACTAGTGCCTTGCCCCTAAGAGCCATGTTGCGACGGGAAATATCCAGACTTACCATAAGCAAATAGGATGCACTGGTAGTTTGAGTCAGATTAATAATCTGATGAACATAGCCCTGGGATACCCTATCCCCTATCAACAAAATTGAGCTCTGAGTCAAAGAGCCTCCGGATTTGTGCATGGAGATAGCGGCCATATCTGCCCCGGCATGCATAGCGGCCACTGGCAGCTTATCACTAAAATACAAATGAGAGCCATGAGCCTCATCTGCCAAAAGCAACATGCCATGCTCATGAGCCAGCTTGGCAATTGATTTTATATCAGAACAAATGCCATAATAGGTAGGATTATTCACCAGAACGGCCTTGGCATCAGGATTCTCCTTAATAGCCCGCTCCACATCAGATACACTCATACCCAAGGAAATTCCCAAGGTAGGATCCATTTGAGGATTTACATATATTGGCACAGCGCCACAAAGTATCAGAGCATTAATAGCACTGCGGTGTACGTTGCGAGGCATAATAATCTTATCCCCCTGCTTGCAGGCAGACATAACCATAGCCTGCACCGCAGAGGTAGTTCCTCCCACCATAAAAAAAGCATGGGCTGCCCCAAAGGCCTCTGCTGCCAGCTCCTCTGCCTCCTTAATAACCGAAACAGGATGGCAAAGATTATCCAGCATTTTCATTGAATTTACATCCACAGACAGACACTGCTCCCCCAGAAACTTAGTAAGCTCCGGATTGCCCCGGCCCCGTTTGTGACCTGGCACGTCAAAGGGCACCAATCTGGCAATTTTCATCTTTTCCAGCGCCTCAAGAATAGGAGCATTTTCCTGTGAGATATATTTCATTTTTTATATTCCCCCTGTATAGCATAACAAATTCCAGCAAAAAACGATTCTGCCCCCTAAAACAGAATCTTAGCTGAAGATATTACTGCCACTGTAGATTTCAATCATTTCCCGACGCAGGCTGTTATGAATATCCAATCTTGTCTTGGGAGGAATCTCGTATATATCTGTATTAAACAAATAATTTTTCAGGTCCAGCTCCTTAATCAGCATCTTGGTATGAAATAGATTAGCCTGATAGATATTGATATCCACAGCATCATATTTATCCAAAGTTTCCTGCTTAATAAAATTCTGGATAGAAGTAATCTTATGGTCCATAAACAGCTTGCGGCCAGCCATATTTCTGGTAAAGCCCCGCACCCGATAGTCCATAGTAATAATATCTGAATCAAACATGCCAATAAGGTAGTCCAAAGTTTTTAGCGGAGTAATCTCTCCACAGGTAGCTACATCAATATCCACTCTAAAGGTAGCAATACTGGTCTCTGGATGAAACTCCGGATATGTATGAACTGTAACATGACTCTTGTCCAAATGAGCCACCACCGTGTCGCTTTGCAATACATCTGGAACAATCTGGCCTTCCTGCAGTACCTCTGCACAGTTTAAAGGCTTTTTCTTACCAGAGGTAACAGCTGCCTCCTCGGCTATGAGAAAGGTTACACTAGCACCCTGGGGATCATAATCCTGTTTGGACACACTAAGAACCTTGGCCCCTATCATTTCCGTTACCCGGTAAAGAATTTTGGTCAAGCGCTCTGAATTATATTGTGCATCAATATATTTTATATAATCCTGCTGTTCACGGGATGTCTTAGCGTAGCAAATATCATAGATATTAAAGCTAAGGGATTTGGTCAGGTTGTTAAACCCATACAATTTCAATTTATCTTCCAATCTGATCTCACGCCCCTCAATATAATATGCTGCCCTGCAAATTTAACCTATAAGGCTCAGCAGCTGTTTGCCGATTAAGAGAGTAGTAACCACTATAAACATAGGCCGTACATAGGTTACACCCTTGGTAATGGCAAATCTGGCACCACAATAGGCACCAAAAATCATGGTTATACCCATGAAAATACCCATTTCAAAATTAATCATGCCGGACAAACCAAAGAAAATAGTTGCCGAAAGGTTGCTGGCAAAGTTCAAAGCCTTGGTATTGGCTGTAGCGCTGATAAAATCAAAACCCAGCATCAAAAAGATAAACAACAATAAAGAACCAGTACCTGGTCCAAAAAAGCCATCATAAAAACCCATAGCCAAGGCAGCTACCATGCTTAAAGCCAGCATTTTGCCAGTCAGCTTGCCTGGCTGGGTATCCTTGTCCCAATCCTTCTTCAGAATACTATAAAGCACCACCACTATTAGCAAGACTACGATCAATGGGCGAAGAAACTCCGAAGGCACTTGCTTTACAGCCAATACACCCAGTACAGAACCTATTAAGGAAAGGGGAAACAGCTTCTTGATAAGCTGTACATCCATCTTGCCTGAACGCACAAAGGTAATAAAGCTGGTGCAGGCCCCCATAACAGCAGCCATCTTGTTGGTACCCAAAGCTTGATGAGGTGATATACCCGTCAGCATCAAGGCTGGCAGAGATATCATACCACCACCGCCGGCAGCTGCATCAATAAAAGCTGCCACAAAACCTGTTACAGCAACAAAAATGTATATTTCCATGTCCATGTATACAAAAACTCCTCTTTTGGCTATATTATAGCAAAAATAAAATAACAAAAGCAACCAACTAGCGAATAATCACCTTATCAGGCAAAATAGCCTGCTGAGACACATCAAAATGCCCCATGCCCACAAAATTATCCTGGCAATATACCCGAAGGGGTACATTCTCCGTCACCTGATAACGCTGCATAAATTGCCTATCATGAGTCAATAAGCCATTAGTAAAAGCCTTTAATCTGTCCTCTGGCAAATCATAGGCCATAATATGCTCCAAATACCCATCCATAGGCAGTAGAGCCTCAGCCTTCAACTCCGCCAGCTCCTCTACGGAAACAGTATCCTCCAAAGCAAATTTACCTACGCCACGGCGCACCAAAAAAGACATGGTGGCAGGTATCCCCAGCCAACTGCCCAAATCGGTACAAAGGCTGCGGATATATGTACCCTTGGAGCACTCCACGTCAAAAACAATATGGCGCTGGCCTATATGCATTAATTTTATGCCATGAATCTGCACCTGTCTGGCAGGAATATCTACCTTCTGGCCCTCCCGCAGCAAATCACAGGCCCGTCGTCCATTTATCTTAATGGCAGAATGAGCCGGCGGTATCTGAGTAATACTACCAGTAAAATGCTGAAAAGCCTCCAAAAGCTTTTCCTTTGTAGGCATCACAAAACTGTCTGCCTGCTCCAGCACCTGGCCGCTATCATCACCGCTATCCGTAGCATAGCCAAATAAAAGTTCTGCCCTATAGGCCTTCTCCACTCCGTCCAAATACTCTATCAGCCTAGTGGCCTTGCCTACGGCAATGGGCAATACTCCTGCCGCACCTGGATCAAGAGTACCTGCATGTCCAATTTTTTTCTCTCCCAGCTGTCTCCGCACATATCCTACAGCATCATGAGAGGTCATTCCTGGTGGTTTCAACAGATTAATAAATCCATCCACCTGGCAACCCTCCTTTTCACACGGTTTCACAAATCCCAATAATTTACACTATTTCTATAATATCATATTGGAACTTTTGCTACAAGAACAGTTTACAAAATGCCGTCCTGTTCACAAAAAAATCGACAGAGATATTATATCTCTGTCGACCAAATTTCATTAAATCCTAATGTATTATGAAATTATATAATTATCAGCCCTTCAGCTCTTTCACAACTACCGCACTAAGAGCAAAGAGAGCCAAAGCATTTGGTATTACCATGAGATTGTTGAACATATCTGCCAGCTCCCATACCAAATCATTGGAAAGGCAGGAACCAAGGAATACAAATACTACAGCCATGCAGGAGAATACCTTGGCAGCCTTGGCACCAAAGAGATAAGTCACATTAATCTTGGCAAAGAGATTCCAGCTGAGAATAGTGGAAAAGGCAAAGAACAACAAGCTAACTGCTACGAAAACACTGGCTACGCCATGACCAAAAACAGTTGTAAAGGCTAACTGAGCCATATTAGTCTTGCTAACACCCTCAGCAGCACCGGAAGCCAGTACGCCGCCATCGGTGTACAAGCCGGAAATAACCACCAGAGCAGTCAAAGTAAGAACTACGAAAGTATCAATGAATACGCCTACCATAGCAATAACACCCTGATCATGAGGCTGCTTTACATGAGCCAAAGCGTGAGCATGAGGAGTGGAACCCATACCTGCCTCATTGGAGAACAGGCCTCGCTTAGCACCCTGGCTAATAGCAGTTTTCAAAGCTGCCCCCCAGCTGCCGCCGATAATTGCCTCTGGATTAAAAGCATAATAGAAAATCATACCAAAAGCTTCAACAAGATGTTCCACATTCATGAGAAGCATAGTCAAGGAACCAGCAATATAGATAAGAGCCATCAACGGTACCAGCTTCTCAGTAATAGCTGCAATACGCTTTACGCCACCCAGGAAAACAAAACCGGACAATATTGCAATCACAAGACCTACGCCCCAAGCAGGAACACCAAAAGCCAGGGAGCTGGTTTCACCAATGGAATTGGACTGTACCATACAACCCATAAAGCCCAGAGCCAAGGTAATAGCTATCGCAAAGAATACTGCCAGCACACGGCCCAAGGTACCAGGGAAAGCCTTGTGAATATAGTAAACAGGACCACCATGATAGGTTCCATTAGGCTGCTTAACCCGTGTAACCTGAGCCAGCACAGCCTCGGCGTAAATGGTAGCCATACCAAAGAAAGCAATAATCCACATCCAGAAAATAGCACCAGGACCACCAGTCAAAATTGCACCGCAGGCACCTACGATATTACCAGTACCAACCTGAGCAGCAACAGCAGTAGCCAAAGCCTGGAATGAACTCATCTGGCCTTCCTTGGCCTTACCGTTAATGGAAAAATTACCAAATACTCTCCGCATTCCTTCACCAAAGCAGCGAATCTGGACAAATCTGGTACGGATACTGTAGAAAAGACCTACACCCATCAACAGGAACACCAAAATGTAGTCAGACAAACAGGCATTAATAGTCTGCACCACTGGCAACAAATCATTAAACATCAAAATAACCTACCTCCATTTAGCATAAAAATAATTGCACAAAAATAGGTGCTTCCACATACATGGAAAGCACCCTGGAGTACAGGACCAAAAGCCACACAATGTAAATAAATCATCGCATCACCATTAGCTCTGTCTTTTTACCTGAGAGATTCGAAAGGTTACGGCACAGCACCGTCACACAATCTTGCACCTTCGGTACCCATTCTGTTGCAGGTTTTGCCTGTCTGCAACCCTATGGGATTCTCCAGAGATTCCTCCACCATCAGTCTTTGAATAAATCCTAATGGCTTCCTAGGAAATGTCAGCAATGTCATTATACGGCAAAACTATCTATTGGTCAAGGACATTTATACATTTTTAAGAAAAAATCAGCAAGAACATTATTCTGTCCTTGCTGATTGCCACTTAACTATATTTTAATTATGCTGCTGATAGATTTTCATAACATGGTTTAGAATGATATAAGCTAAATCCTTCTTACTCATTAAAGGCAGCTCCTCAATGGAGCCATCCCGCTTCAAAAGCTTGATAAGATTGGTATCCACATTAAAGCCTGCCTGAGGCTTAGATACATCATTAGCCACAATCATATCCAAATTTTTCTTTTCCAGCTTGCTTTGGGCATACTGAATCAGATTCTGGGTTTCCGCAGCAAAGCCCACCAATACCTGGCCCTTTTGCTTCTTCTGGCCCAGCTCTTTCAGAATATCAGGATTCTTCTCCAAAACCAGAGTCAATTCCTCATCATTCTTTTTAATCTTATGATCCGCTACATTCTTTACCCGGTAATCCGCCACCGCAGCAGCCTTAATCACAATCTGGCTTTCTGGAAAGTTTTCCAGTACCAGACGACGCATATCTCTAGCAGATTCCACCTTAAAGAAATTTACCCCAGCCAAAGGCGGCAAAGCAGATGGCCCAGAAATAAGGGTTACATTTGCCCCCAAATCCCTAGCCGCCTCAGCAATGGCATAGCCCATTTTGCCACTGGAACGATTGCCAATATACCTAACAGGATCAATAGGCTCTCTGGTGCCAGCAGCTGTTACCAGAATATTTAGACCGCTAAAGTCCAACCCTTCAGCCAGATGCTGGCGAGAATCGGTCTCATCTGGCTGAGCAAGTTCCTTACCTGTAGCAAAGAAATCTGCCAATATTTCCACCAATTCCTGTGGCTCTGGCATTCTGCCTACACCACTGGTACCACAAGCCAAATGGCCTGCAGCCGGTTCTATAATATGACAGCCCCTTTCCTGCAAAGTATGAAGATTCTGCTGGGTTATAGAGTTTTCATACATATTGGTGTTCATAGCCGGCGCAAAAAACACTGGAGCCTTAGTAGCCAGCAAGGTGGTGGTCAGCATATCATCTGCCATGCCACAGGCACATTTGGCAATAACATTAGCTGTTGCCGGAGCCACCAGCACCACATCAGCCAGCCGAGCCAAGGCAATATGCTCCACATCATACTGCTGTATTTCCTGCCACATGGAGGTTACAACAGGATTACCGCTGATTTCCCGCATAGCAGTTTCCGTAACAAAATTCTGGGCACCCTTGGTGAGAATCACATGAACATTGGCCCCCTGCTTCCGCAGACGGCTAACCAGATCCACACATTTGTAGGCGGCAATACCGCCAGTTACACCCAAAATAATATTTTTATCTTTTAGCATAACACTGTCCTATGATTATTTAATACCGCTATTCAGACGCTTATAGGTAATTTTACCCTCGTAAATCTCCTCCATAGCGTTGGTTACATCACGGGTAGAAGTTCTATCCGCAGTAACAGGATGGCTGTTATCCATAATATCGCGAGCTCTCTTGGCAGCCAAGGTTACCAGTGTGTAGCGGCTGTCTACCAATGGAGTCAGCTGATCCAGATTTGGGGTTACAATATTGGTAATGGTGTTTTTGCTCATTATTTATTCTCCTTCCACACCTGCAGCTTTGCCAGCAGGCTTTCATTCAAATCACTGCGATGATGCTCTGCCTCAATAATATTGGCAATAGTTTCCTGAGCATCCTCAACCTTGTCATTTACTACCACATAACGATATTTAGTGGCCAGCTTGATTTCATCTACAGCAGCCCCTAAACGACGGTGCAGGCTTTCCTCTGTTTCAGTGCCTCTGCCTTTGAGGCGGGCAGCCAGTTCCTCCAGAGAAGGAGGCAGCAGGAAGATAAACAATCCCTCTGGCATAACCTTCATTACATTCAAGGCACCCTGGGTATCTATCTCCAGCAGAATATCCTCCCCAGCTTCTAATCTATCCAGCACCTTCTGCTTGGGAGTACCATAAAAATTGCCATAAACCTCTGCCCATTCCAGCAGCTGTCCCTGGTCAATCATTTCCCGAAATTTTTCCTTGGTGTAAAAATAATAATTTACGCCATCCTGCTCTCCCGGTCTTGGCTGACGAGTAGTGGCAGATATGGAATAGGAAATCTCTGGATGCTTCTGTCGCAGCAAATCACAGACAGTTCCCTTGCCGGTACCAGAAGGACCGGAAATCAATATTAATAATCCTTTACGCATACGCTCAGGCCTCCTCAGTCATACGATGGGACATAGTATCAGGTTGGACAGCAGAAAGAATAATATAGCCGCTATCCGTAATAACCACTGCCCTGGTGCGTCTGCCATAGGTAGCATCAATCAGCTGACACCTGTCCCTGGCATCCTGCACCAAACGCTTGATAGGGGCGGATTCGGGACTAACTATAGCCACAATGCGATTGGCTGAAACCACATTGCCAAAACCTATATTCAGCAGCTTAATTTCCATTGGCAGAACCTCCCTCGACTATTCAATATTCTGAATCTGTTCTCTGATTTTCTCAATTTCGCTTTTAACATCTACCACAAACTGTGCTGCTCCGGCAGAATTTGCCTTAGAGGCTACCGTATTGATTTCCCGATTCATTTCCTGAATCAAAAAATCCAGCTTCCTGCCTACTGGCTCACCAGCAGTAATAATCTGGCGGAACTGATCAAAATGACTTCTCAGCCGTACTGTTTCCTCAGTGTAGTTCACCTTGTCAGTAAAGAGAGCTACCTCCTGAATAATTCTGCTTTCCTCAATATCCTCCTTAGCCAGATATTCCCTAAGAAGATTTTCCAAACGCTGACGATAAGCAGCTACAATCTCAGGAGCCAGCTTCTCCAGCTCCCCGACAAAATTCTCCAAAGTACCAATCCTGGCCAGCAAATCTCTCTGGATATTCTGTCCCTCAGCCTCTCGCATAGCTACAAAGCTTTCCAAGGCCTGCTCCATAGCCTGCATCAATACCGGCTGAGCAGCCTCCAAATCAGCATTTTCCTCATTCAGCTTCAATACATCAGGATAGCTGGCAATCTGAGCCGCAGTTACTGGGGCAGACAGCTCCAGCTGACTGCTAATTTCCTGCAGTGCCTGACCATAGGCTGCAGCCAAGCCCTTGTCAACCTTTACGGTTACGGCCTTATCCCGCAAATCCTGAAATCGTATGTTGATATCCAGCTTGCCTCTGGAAGCATATTCCTTAATCTTCTTGGTAAGCTGATTCTCAAACATATTCATGCTATATGGCATATGATAATTGGTTTCCAAAAACCGCTGGTTTACAGCCTTTACTTCAATATGAACCTTGAAATCAGCAGTTTCGGCATCCCCGGCCCCAAAGCCAGTCATACTTTTAATCATGAATAAATCCTCTTCTTTACAAAATTTAGCCTATCTATTATATCACTAAATAACAGTAACATTCAACTTACAAAAGAAAAACCCTGCTTAATCCTTGATTTCGTAGGTACCGGTATAAACCTCCAGAGCCGGGCCTGTCATGTACAGATGATTATCCTCAGCCCATTCCACCACCAGCTTGCCGCCATCCAGCTGGATTTCCGCCCGGCGATCCGCCAAATCATTCAGCACCGCTGCTGTCAAGGTTGCACAGGAGCCAGTACCGCAAGCCAAGGTAACTGCTGCTCCCCGCTCCCATACTCTCATGCGCAGATGCTGACGATCCAAAACCTGCACAAATTCCGTATTGGTCTTACGGGGAAATTTCTCGTGAATTTCAAAGGAATGACCAATTTCAAAAATAGGGAAATTCTCTGCATCCTCTACAAACACCACACAATGAGGGTTGCCCATAGATACACAGGTCATTTTGAAATTCTGTCCCTTTACCTGAATATCCTCATTTACCACCCGGTTCATGCCGTAGCCAGCCACAGGGATTTTATCTCCCTCCAAAATAGGCTCTCCCATATCTACCTGAATCATGGAAATAACATTATTTTCCTTAATGATTTTTGGCACCAGAATCCCTGCCCCGGTTTCCACCGTAAATTCATCGGTTTTTACATAACCCATTTCATAAACATAGCGGGCAAAACAGCGAATACCATTACCACACATCTCCGCCTCACTGCCATCAGCATTAATAATCCGCATGCGAATATCCGCCTTATCAGAAGGCAGCACCAGCAAAATGCCATCCGCCCCAATACCGTAGTGACGGTCACAGATTTCCTTAGCCCAGTCCACCGTAGCTATATAAGCAGGATTCTTCAAGCAATCCGCCATTACAAAATCATTACCTGTACCCTGCCATTTGCTAAATTCAAATTTCATAATCTTTCCACTCCTTGGGCACTACAGCCCTACACTATGCAATGTCACAACCTACCCGGACATTCCATTACACTAATTGCTTCTGAATATCCAGCAATATTTCCACTGGCACATCTCCCTCCAGAGCAGCCTTGCTGGCGGCAAAATTCTCTGCCAAACGGTTCTGAAACCGGTCCTTTACCTGGCCGAAAACCATCTCTACCCCTCGGCTCATTTCCTGAGCCAGCATTTCCTGTTGCTGAGCCAGATACTTATCAGCCAGTGGATGCAAAAGCTTCTCCAAGGCATCAGCCATTTCCCGACTACCTCCCCCTTCAAAGAAGGCTTTGGGATTTTTATAGATAGCCAAAGCAGATTGGAAATATTTACCCTCTGTCTGCTGAAAAGCTGTAACAAACTCCAAATCACAACTATAGGACACATCCTGCAGGGAAAGAGGCAGTTCTCCACTGATTTCCCGCAATTTGTCATTTATCTGCTGCTGCAGCTTCACACCTTGCTTCTGGAGGAATTTTTCCAACCGCAGACTGGTTGCCCGCAGCTCCTGAGCAAAATCAAAGCCCATACTGTTGAGAAGCTCCCCTAGAGCCTTGGCCAGCATCTTACTGTTATTGCCCTTTTTCTGCAAAGTAGCAGGATTAAAGGACTCCCGATAGAAATCCATATAGCGAATAAACACCCGCTGGTTGACATAATATATCAGCTCCTGCAGTTCCTGCTGCTGGCGCTTCTCCATTTCACCCTTATCCAACCCAGCCAGTATCCCATCAGCCTTTTTCTGTTGATCCTCCAGCTCCAGACGGCGCTGCTGTTTTTCCCCAGCATTTCCCTGACTTAGAGCAATCAGCTCCTGCAAACGCTCCTGAGCCAATTTGTACTCACCAGCTGCAGCATTTACCGCAATCTCTGTCAGCTCATGGAAAACAAAATTGTAAAAAGCATCCTCAAAGGCAAAGCCCTGTGTCTGTCCTGCCTCCTTGCTTTTCAGAATTTCCTGACTGGACAAACCAAACATCCTTGGCTGACCTACCCCGAATTTTCGAAGCTGATCCGCCACATAGTCTATTACCCCCTGGGCTTCCTGCTGATTCTCTGCCAAATCAATAGCATTGACAATAAAGAACATCTTATCCAAGGCAAAGGAATCCTTCACACGGCCCAGCTGAATCAAAAATTCTCTATCCGTCCGGCTAAAAGCATGGTTGTAATAGGTAACAAACAGCACCACATCAGATTGACGAATGTAGTTAAAGGACAAATTGGTATGGCGGGCATTAATGGAATCCGCTCCCGGCGTATCCACCAGAGTGATCCCCAATCTGGTTAGCTGGCAATCATAATAAACCTCCAGCCAATCCACAAAGCAGGATTTTTCCTCCTGAGCAGCATAAGCCCCGAAATCCTCCAGCTGACACCAAATCTCCTGTCCCAGATGGGTTGAAGCCTTTGGCAATCCCTTAAGAAAAGCTCTCAGGAAGGATTTTTCCCGCTGGCGATCATTGCTATCATCCTCCAAAGCTACCCCAGCCTGCTTCTCAGCCTCAGCTATACTGCTTCCCTGCAGTTCAAATGCTCCCAGAGCACGATTAACATCCGCCAACAGCATGGCTTCATCCTTTAGCTTTACCACCACAGTACCATGAGGATGGTTTTCATCCACAGGACAAATCTTATTAATAGCCGCCGTAGTAGGATTTGGCGATACAGGCAAAAGTCCCTCTCCCAGCAGAGAATTAGCAAAGGAGGATTTACCTGCACTAAAGGCACCAAAAAGAGTTACCATAAAGCCCTTATTATCCAACCGCTTGGCTCTTTCCGCCAACTCTTCAGACAGCTGTTTCAGCATAGGAATATTCTGTATCAGCTTGCTGCCCTGCCGCAGTTTATTCCCCCAATAGTTCAAAGCCTCATGGCCGGACATATTATTCTCTGCCTTAACAGGCTCTGCTACAGCCTGTGCTTCCTTAGACTCAGCAACCCCTGTTTTTTCTGCCTGCCTACCAGTATCCGCATTTTCCTGATTTCCTGAATCAACTATTGCTTCCCCAGCATCCTCTCCTTGGTGAAGAACAGCTTCTTCCTTGCTTATAGGTGGAACAATTTCCTCCTCCAAAGGCACGGTAGCAAAAACCTCCTGCCAATTTTCTGGCAGTTTATTGACCTTTTCCAGCTCCCTCAGCTCCAGAGCTTCCTCCTTGGCAACCATCTCTGACTGCTTTATCTTCTCCCAGGCCGGCCCATAATCCGCCAGAGCCTGCAGCTGTTTAGCGATTTCTGCTTCTCTGGCCTTGCGCCGCTGTTCCAGCAAAGCCCCTGCCTTTTCCTTATAAGTATAACAGAAGCGCCTAGCCACCGCCTTGGTGCCCTCAGCAAAATTAGCTGTATAATTCATCACATAGGTGCCATCCTGGGTAAGCTTGGCCCCTGAACGCATAGCCTCTGTCAGCAGCTCCTCCGGTGGCAGAATCTCCATCTTTTCCACAAAATCCAGCAACTCCGCCTCATCAATATGCTGTTTTCTGGCAAAATCCACCAAATAGCTTTTAATATGCCAAGCCAGCTGGGTTTTCGCCTTTTCACTGGCATCCTCAAAAAACAGCTGACGGCGCCTTGCCATTTCTGCCAGAGTTTTCTTGCCCCGGCCAAAGAATCCCACCTTGAAATCAGGCTGACAGGCCTCCAGATAATCCCTGGCCAAATCTCTAGTAGAGGTTGGCATCAAATAGGCATTATCCATAATCTTCTGTACCGCCTCATCCAGCTCCTGCTCCCAATTGGACTGCAAATTCACCTGCTCCTGCTGGAGGCGGAAATAATCCTGCCGCAGCTGTTTTTCCCTTTCCGGTTCCAGCCTTGCCAAAACCGCTACAGCCTCAGCCATATTTTCCTGTCTTAGCTGTATCTGCTCCTGCTGATACTCCTGCAATATTTTATGCAAAGAAGCCTCAATAGAGGTAAGCAAGGTATTTTCCCGCTGGGCAATCTGCTTTTGAAGCATTTCCTGCAACTGAACAAATTGATTATCCGGATGGTCTGGATAGCGGAGAGAGGTAAAATAAAAGCCTGCTGGCTGAACGCCCCAATTCAGAAAAGCCTCCCGCACCCCCTGACAAAAGCTGTCAAAGGACAGTTCCGTTGCCACATGCTTATCTATCTGATTCACCACCAGATAAACCACCTTGCCGGCCTGAGTCAAATCCCTGGTAAAGGAAAGATTCAGCTCCGCCTGCACATGATTATAATCCATAACATAGAAAATAATATCTGCCAGATGCAGTGCTTCCTCTGTAGACTTTCTATGGGCATCATCAGACGAGTCTATACCAGGGGTATCCATAACGATTACCTGCTCCGGCAGGGACAAATCACTGCGACACAGCTCTATTTCCCGAATGGCATCCCCATCCCGGCAAAATCCCCGCAAAAGGTCATAATCATAGGGAGCTAGATATTTCCTTGGCTTATCCTGATGAAAATAAACTCTGGCATAATCCTCCCCCGGCTTGCCTCTATGCACCCGTACCAGATTGGCACTGGTAGGAATCGGACTGGAAGGCAATAGGTTCTCCCCTAAAATGGTATTAATCATGCGGGACTTGCCAGCAGAAAAATGGCCGGCAAAGGCAATGCCATATTCCCCCGTTTCCAGCTTTTGGGCCAGCTCCTTGATTCTCTGCATATTTTGTAGATGGTTGCGGTGATGAAAATAATTATAGGCTGCTGTTAAACGAGCCTGTAAAAGGGTTTTCTCCATAGATTATTTCTTTCCTTTATTCAATAATTTATCTTATCAAGAGGTAGTCAAAGGATCTATATCCACTGCCACCTGCATATTGCCAGCCATTCCCTGCTGCCGCAGGAAATCCAAAACGCCCCAGATATCCCCTGTTTTCAAGAGAAGTACATAACGATATACCCCCCGCAGGCAGGACATCATAGCCGGGGCAGGCCCTACAGCCTGATAAATGGTACTATCCCCAAAGACAGCCTGATAGGCATCTCTAAGGTCTATGGCCTTCTTCTTGGCCTCCTGCTCCTGAGGACTTTGAAAAATCAGCTTTATCAAACGGCTATAAGGAGGGTTAAACAAAGCCTGCCGCAGACGCATTTCCTGCTTGAAAAACTCCCCATAATTCTGGGCCATACCGGTTTGTACCGCAAAATGCTCTGGATTGTAGCATTGCACCACTACCCGCCCAGGTATTTCCCCTCTGCCTGCTCGGCCTGCTGTCTGGGTAATCAGCATAAAAACCCGTTCCGCCGCCCGAAAATCCGGCATATTCAGAGTAGAATCCGCGCTAAGGATACCTACCCCTGTTACATTGGGAATATCGTGGCCTTTAGCTACCATCTGGGTGCCTAATAATATATCATAATCGCCCCGACGGAATTTGTCCAATATCTCCGTATGGGCAAATTTACGACTGGTAGTATCCCTATCCATCCGAACAATTCTGGCCTGGGGCACTAGCTGAGACAGCTCCTGCTCCAGCTTTTCCGTACCAGAACCAAAATATTTAATATAATGACTGCCACATTTAGGGCAAATATCTGGCACCGGCATCTGAATATCACAGTGATGGCACAGCAGACGGCCATCCCGATGATAAACCAAAGGCATGGTGCACTGAGGACATTTAATAGTCTCCCCACAAGAACGGCACATTACAAAGGTGGAAAACCCTCGCCGATTCAACATCAGTATTAACTGCTCTTTTTTGGCCAGCGTATCCAATATAAGCTGTTGCAAAGGCTGGGATATTACGCTCCGCCGGCCCATTTTCAATTCCTGTCGCATATCTGCACACTGAATCTGGGGCAAAGGCATATTGCCGATACGCTTGGTGAGCCTCAATAGGCCATAATCGCCTTTAATGGCATGATAATAGGTTTCCAAGGAAGGAGTAGCACTGCCTAACAGCAATACAGCTCCATGAAGCTGAGCCAGCTTATCAGCCACCACTCTGGCATGATAGCGAGGAGATTCATCCTGCTTGTAGGAATTGTCCTGCTCCTCATCCATAATAATAATGCCTACATTCTCAACAGGCACAAAAAGAGCTGAACGGGCACCAATAATAATACCAGCTTCTCCAGTTCTAGCCCGCAGAATAGCATCATTCCGTTCATTGATAGAAAGACGGCTATGCATCACGATAATATCCTGACCAAAATAGGCCTTAAAGGCTTGCACCACCTGTCCCGTCAAGGCAATTTCCGGTACCAGCACCATAGCAATTCTTCCCTGCTGACGCACCTGCTTCACAGCCTCTATATATACCTGAGTTTTGCCACTGCCGGTAATGCCATAAAGCAAATAAGGCTTGTAAAACTTCTCCGCCAACTGGTGAGACAACTGAGCTACAGCCTGTTGCTGTTCCTGGGTTAGTTCCTCAACGGTGCCAGCCTGTCCAAAATTTCCATAGCTATCCCGCAATACCCGTCTTTGCTCCAATTCTGCCAGACCAGAACCACACAGCCCCTTGATAACCAGCAGGGAAAAGCCCTGCTTTTTCAATTCAGCCAAAGAATACTCAGATCTGCCATCCTGATACAGCCACTGGGCCAAAGCAATCTGTCCCCGTTTTTTCTTCTCTATGGACTGTAGCTTTGCCTCTGTCAAAGGAGCATGCAACACCAGATAGGGGGCTGTATTTTCCTTGGCCCGCTGGCTGGCCTGATAAACCCTTTTAGCCAGACCATGCCGCAGCAGCCCCTCCAGAATTCTGTCCAACTGGGCGGCTGCCTCCTCCCTGCCAGCCTGCAGCAGACCTTCTCTTAATTGTTTTTTGCTGGCAATTCCCTGCTGTAATACTTCATAGACCTGACGATATACATCCACCAGAAGCAGCATATTTTCTCCCTCGGTCTGCACCGCCTCATATTGAAGCTGGATTCTCAAACCGCTTTTCCCCGGCATAAACAGCCGCATGATTTCTCCGGGCGAGCAAAGATAAAACTTGGCCAGCCATTGGGACACCTCCAAGACCACAGGATTGAACCAAGGCTCCTCATCCACAGCTGCTTTTACCGCCTTTAGTTTCTCTAGGGGATAATTTTCCTTTTGGCTATATTCTGTTTCCGAGTATACCTGCACCACAAAGCCCTCTATATCCCGTCCCCCAAAGGGCACCAGAACCCGCCAGCCTGCATTTACATTGGCCAGATTGGCTGGCAGAATGTAGCTAAAGGCCTGTGCGATGCTTTTTATTGGAATGTTTATATATACATCTGCAATCCGCATAATTCAAATCCCAAAGAAAGCTGCAGTCCTGCCATAACAGTCTTGCAGCTTTGCACTTTCCCTATAAAAATATTTGTTTACTCCATCTGAGGCAAATCCACAATCTCCACCTCATTGCCGTGGTTTTCCACCAGATTCTTCAAATCATCCGCCTTCAGCCATACGGTAGCAGTATTGTCATTAGGATGAATACCGATAATGCCAGGCTTACGGAAGAAATCCCCATCCAGATACAGCTTTACATTGCACTGCTGGTTGTTCAACAAACCCAAAGGAGATACGGAACCAGGCTTGATGTGAATCAGCTCCCAAAGATCCTCTGCTGAGGCAAAGCTAAGGCGCCTTGTGCCATGCTCCTGACGAAATTCCTTTAGATCCACCCGCTTAGGGCCGCAGACGGTAATCATATAATAATTCCGCTTTTTATCATCTCTTATGAAAAGGTTCTTGGCATCACACTGGGGATAAGGCAGTTCCACGCTGATAGCTTCCTCCATGCTGAATACAGCTTCATGCTCTGTTATTTCATGCCAAATATTTTTCTCGTCCAAATAGTCGAAGATTTCCTGTTTATCCAATATTTACACCTCAATAATTTACACTTAGTCATATTTTAGTATATACTATCTCCTTATTATAGACAATTTATTTTAGAAAAAAAGACAGATGAGAAAGAATATGGTATATTTAGTATAAGATATTTTTTATAACAATGGATGTGATAATATGGCAAAGAATACATTGAAATTTCCTTTTTTTACTGCTAATTTTTCCTTTCCCCTCCCCCAGGAGGAGCTGGTATTGGCCACTGGCGGCCGCAGTCCTAGGCAGGAATGGCTGCTAAAGCTGGTTCAGGACAGACGGCTCTGGTGCATTGACCACGGCCTTGATTATTGTTATGCCGCCAATCTCCTGCCAGAGCGGTTAATTGGTGATGGAGATAGCGCCCATACCGAGGCTTGGAACTGGGCTAGGGAACAAAAGGTTAAAATCGACCAGTTCCCCCCAGAAAAGGATTACACAGATACTCAACTGGCCCTGCATATGGCTGCCAAGGAAAATGCCTCTGTAATTCTCACCGGCCCCTTTGGGGGACGACTGGATCACGCCTTTAGCACAGCTTTCAGCTTTGCCTACAGCCCCCTTCAGGGACTGCTTATTGACGACAAGGAAGCTCTGATTTTTATCAAGGATTATCAGTCTGTTTCTCTGGATTTTCTGGTTCAGCCCAAGGTTCTTTCCCTACTTGCCTTCACCGAAGAAGCCCATTGTGTAAATATTAACAATGTAAAATGGCCTCTGATAAACAAGGATTTGAAACAAGGATTTCCTTATTCTGTCAGCAATGAGGTAAAAGAAAATCCCGTTCATATAGCTGTAAAGAACGGGATTCTCGGTGTTTATATTTGTTGGGATTTTATTTGATAGCTGCGAAGCCCTTTTCCAAATCCGCAATAATATCATCAATATGCTCAGTACCAATAGACAAGCGAATGGTATTCTGATAAATATTCTGATCTGCCAGCTCCTCATCAGTTAACTGAGAATGAGTGGTAGTAGCAGGATGGATTACCAGGCTCTTTACATCTGCTACATTGGCCAGCAGGGAGAAAATCTCCAGGTTATCAATAAACTTGTGAGCTTCCTTCTGGCCACCTTTTATGTTAAAGGTAAAGATGGAAGCGCCGCCATTAGGGAAATACTTCTCATAGAGAGCATGGTCTGGATGCTCTGGCAAAGATGGATGATTTACCTTTTCTACCAATGGATGATTACTCAGGAACTCCACTACCTTCTTGGTATTCTCAATATGACGGTCAATGCGGAGAGACAGAGTTTCCACACCCTGCAGCAGGATAAAGGCATTGAATGGAGAAATAGCTGCACCGGTATCTCTCAGCAGAATAGCTCTGATATAGGTAACAAAAGCAGCAGGGCCTGCTACATCAGCAAAGGATGCCCCATGATAGCTTGGGTTTGGATCGGAAATACCAGGATATCTGCCGCTGGCCTTCCAGTCAAAATTACCAGAATCTACAATGATACCGCCCAAGGAGGTACCATGACCGCCAATAAACTTGGTAGCAGAATGAACCACAATATCTGCTCCATGCTCAAATGGACGAATCAAGTATGGAGTACCAAAGGTATTGTCCACTACTACTGGCAGGCCATGCTTGTGAGCCAGCTCAGAGATAGCATCAATATTTGGAATATCACTATTTGGATTACCCAAGGTCTCCAGATATACAGCCTTGGTATTAGGCTTAATAGCAGCCTCGATTTCCTCCAGATTGTGAGCATCTACAAAGGTGGTTTCAATGCCATAGCGAGGCAAAGTATGAGCCAGCAGGTTGAAGCTGCCGCCATAAATAGTCTTCTGGGCTACAATGTGCTCACCAGCACCAGCCAAAGCCTGAATAGCATAGTCAATAGCAGCTGCACCAGAAGCTACAGCCAAGGCTGCAGAGCCACCCTCCAGAGCTGCAATACGCTTCTCCAGAACATCCTGAGTGGAATTGGTCAGACGGCCATAGATATTACCAGCATCCCGCAAGCCGAATCTGTCTGCTGCATGAGCGGAATTTCTGAATACATATGAGGTAGTCTGATAGATAGGTACCGCACGGGCATCAGTAGCCGGATCTGGCTGCTCCTGGCCAACATGTAACTGCAGGGTTTCAAATTTATAGTTGCTCATAGTAAATACCTCATTTCCTTGATATACTAGCACCTCCATGCCCCATCAAAACAACCAGGCACTTCGGTTAATGATTATCTAACAACTTAGCTTAAGTTTATGATTGTATATTAAACCTATTTGATAAGTATGTCAAGTAGTATTACTATTTTTTTACAATAATTTTTCTCTTGACACGTAATATGATACGTAACATAATATAGTCGAAGAAGGAGGGACATATGAATAAACCAGATTTCTACAGATACATTGCTTTGCTTGATTACGAAAAAGACGGTATCCATGTAACCTTTCCAGATTTGCCTGGTTGTGTAACCTTTGGACAGGATGAAGAGGAAGTCATCAAAGAGGCCCGCGAGGTGCTGAAGCTTCACCTTTGGGGCATGGAGGACGATGGAGACACCCCGCCAGAGCCTTCAACTATCAAGAACTTGTCCACCAGTCAAAAGCTAAAGGATAACGAAACATTTTTCTTGGTTGATGCCTTTATGCCTCCCATCCGTGAAAGAATGGCAAAACGATTTGTCAAGAAAACCTTGTCCATACCAGCTTGGCTCAATAGTCAGGCAGAAAGCTATGGCATCAATTTTTCCCAGACCTCGCAAAAGGCTTTAAAGCAGGAATTGAGCCTTGCTCAGTAAGCTGACAACTCAATACACCGAAAAACCGCCACTTTAGACATGAGGGGCGGTTCAGGTTGTAGACAAATATGGCAGCGAGCTATCCACGCTCGCTGCCATATTTTTGCCTTATAAAGTAGTCTGTATTTTATTTTTTCAAAGATTATCTTGAAGAATATTCAGGACAACTTTACTTTTAAATTCAGGTGTATATTGACAGCGTGTCATAAAAAATCCTCTTAGATTGTTATATATTTACTATAACATGCACGCTTAGATTTTCAAAATATGGTCCAGATTCTGGTATCCATTATAGACTCCCTAAGGCCCATTTAGCTATTGCAAACGCCTGGATCCGGATAGCCATAAAAAAATCCTGCTTTTAACTATTATTATTCTTCGCCACTGATAATCTTAGTAATACGAATAGCATCACCCTTGCTTCCTGTGATGTAGACAAGCAACGCATAAAGGAAGTCTGGAATATTCTTATCTGCGAATTCAGGGCTTTGCTCTACTTCTAATTTTACTCTGGATTCTGGCAACCTATATCGTCTATCAATCATGTTCTCTATGATTCGATATAATCTCTGTGTAGTTTTAAAATTTAAGGACAATTTTTTATTAATATCATCATCCTGACGGCTACGTAAACGAAATACAGCCAAAATATATTCCAAATATGGTAAGACAGTAGTTCCCGAAATATCCTTAAAATCAGCAATGTAATTGACGGCATCTACATATAACTTTAAGATTTCTTGCGCTGGTGCATTTTTTATGAAACCATCACTCTTCCAAGCTGCCTTTGCCATAATCTTAATAATCATATCCTGGCGCAAACGGCTATCTAAAATATGATAGAAAAGTTGCTGCTGTTCTGACCTGTCATAATCTCCCAGAGCACAGCCGAGATCATCTGTAATAATATCTGGAACATTATCCAAAATATTATCCGCTAAATCATACACCGGTTGACCAATTTCCAAGGCCATGACACACATCACGCGGAAGAAATAACGCATTGATTTTTCATCATCTAGCTGAGCAGCTTTTTGATAACATACAGGCAACTTGGTTATGATTTCCCGCATTTCCTGCTGAAAATCACTTGGGCAATCTGGTGACATACTGGTACGCCCATTAGCATAAATAGTATGCAGTGGATAAAAAACATTCTTATTTAGCGTAAATATATCCTCCGCTTTATGTGACAAATTGGAACCATGATAAAAATACTCCGCTGGAATCAACGAGATATAAAATGCGGTACAACGGTCATCCCGTTTACGCTGTAGATGAAAAGAAACTCTCGTTGATATATTAGGATCAAATTCATCTTTAAATATAAAATTATGATCAAAAAAGGCTACGCTTTCATCCTTGCCATCGATCCACACATTTGCTGTAGTCATATAACTGCCATTACGGATTTGTCTGAACCCTGACACATACGCGGAATCTCTTGGACGTGAATCCTTTTCCAGCAAGCAGGAAACTCTACCCTCTGGAACTCCATTTTTATTTAAATAGCTCTCATCTCCCAGTACACTAATAACGCTTTGATTTCCATCTTCATTTTTAATGCGCTGCGTATATGTGTATCTGTATGGAGAGTTTCTATTTTCGTGATACTCGGCCCCAGATAAATCGAATGATGTTCTTTCCTTGGATGCCTTCTGCAAGGAATTAACTACCCATTCCAAAAAATTTTTATCTGAACTGTTAAGTGTCTGCCCATGCTGCAAATCTTTCCAGGTAGTATTATCCTCAGGAAATTCCGGTACTATTAAACCTCTGTAATCGACTTCTCCCTGTCTTTCCCATTCAACATTTAAAATTTTAAATGGTGCATTCTCCTCCGCCATGGGCATGAATTCCAATCTATAAGGGTTATCCTTACCATATGTATAGGTAAGACGTAAAGCACATCTTACATCCTGACTTAATGGGAATTTTGGATGCCTGATCACGGCTTCATAAGAAACATCTGCATCATTTTTGTCCATAATCAAGCCAAAGTGATATTCTTTCTGTCCCTTTGGCAGTGTAAAGGTCGATGGAATTTTTATTTCCTGTTCTTCATTGTATCTTGGCTTGATACGGTTTTCATCATTATCGCTAATCAGCTCAAAGCTACCATACAGACGCTTTATGGCCAGCTCCGGTAACTGATCTGACCAAAGTGGTTCCAGCTTGATATCTTTATGTTGCTTACTGTACCTAGAGACACATTGCATTAGATAGTCATACTGCTTAAGTCCGCGCAACGACAAAATAATATCCGATTTATTGACAACGTTTCTTCCTGTATAGGAAATATTTTTAGACAACAGCACTATATGCACATTGTGCTTGCCAATAACTGCAGACTGCATTTTTTTATATGTATTCAACTGCTCGTTAATATTGAAATAAATATTTTCTAGATCTTTATTCACATGATTATCTAAAATATTCCAATTACCTTCTTCAGTTATAAATGATATAGCACCACTAGCCTTTTGCAGACCATCTACACCAAAAATATTTACCAAATTATCCGATTTTTTTATAGATAAACCATTTTTCTGCAGTGTTTCCACCACTACATTTTCAGCGGTGTTTACAGGCATACGATAGGTTGGATGATGTTCCCAAATAATGCCCTGAGTTTCGGGCACAGCCCTATCCATTAATTTGTCATAAGTTCCCTGTACCAGCGTAAATGTACATTCACCATTATCATAATCAGCCAGTAAGACAAAATCTCCCGCCTCATAGCGGCTTCTAAATAAATGCTCCTGCATCAGCTGGAACAGTATTGCGAGACTGCGAGGCAAGATGATGACATGATTGTAATAAATACGCATAGACCGCCTGAATTCGCTCAGCTGAAATTCATTATATACATCTTTTGCTATAGTATACACTGTCTCAGCTGGCAGACACCCCTTTAGATTATCTATCAGCTTAGATAGCGAATCTGTATGGATACTATTTGATTTTTCTTGTATACAGGAACGAATCGAATAGAGTCTGCTGTTATTGTCTCGATCATCCAACTGAATACAATCGCTATACAAGGCTGTAATACCATAATTTTTCTCTGACTGATTAAACTGCTGATATAAAATACGCGCATCTAAGGGCTTCAAATTCCCCTTAGCATTCAGATAATACGGACTCAGAGAAAACGCATCCATATAACGAACGTCTGCCTTTTTCAATTGTGACATTTGTTTTCTCTGCTGCCAACCTACCTTTTCCTGCATGGCACCAAAGCATATGTCTGCTACATCCTTAACAAAATTGAATATATTATCACGAGTTAAAGCTGTGATGCTTTCCTGGTTATTTACAATTTGGTTGCAGTTTCTTCCTTCAAAGGAAAGAACTATCTGCTCTCCCATCACATTCAGTGAGAGTACATTTTCCCGCTTTGCAACACTGAATTTTCCCTGGTCGCAATGACCCATAATCTGATTAAACAGTGGCTCTAAAGTAAACTGGGTATAATTGTATCTGACCGGCTGCTGAACAAAATAAAAATACTTATTTGCCTCATGCAGCAAACACCATAAAACAAATGTACATAAATGATCGGATATATTTACATAGTCACTCCGCACCATTTCATCAAGATTCTGCAAATCTGTCCAGGCATGCCAAACAGTACGATAATGCCTATCTGAAAGAAGCGTATTATTAGGTGACAGGTTTTCCCACCTGCCAATACCTGCCACCTCATCATTATGTATAAGCCGCAACGACCACTCAAGAAAATCGCTTTCCTGATAAGTGACCAATGCTTTCATATACTTGCGCTTCATTTCAATATGCTCTGCCATGGCTTTAACGAAAGCTAAATATAAGCGATTTTCTCCTGTATCTGCACTGAGATAACGCTTAACAGCCAGAATATTGTTGGATGAGGAAAGCTTTTCTCGAAAATTGCGCCCTGGTTTACGACTCAGCCAGCGCAAGCCACTACTGCTGATTTCACGAGCCTGATAAATCGGCATAACAGTGTTCTCATGTACAATACGCTCACGCATGTGTTTGCTTATGTACTGACAGGCAGACAATGCATTATCTGCAATACGGGAAAGCTCGTCTAATTCATATTCCTTCGCAGACTGCTCCAAAAAAAGCAATGTATCAAAATCAACATATTCACTTTTTTCTTCTTCTATTCTATGCTCCAGAGACTGTACCTTTATCATCCAGCCTCGTAAAAGCAACATCAAGTATGCTATTTCACTGTCGTCTGCTCCCGAAAGCGCCTTACAATAATCATCAAAACCACTAATTTTACTGGCTGTCATTGTTATCTACCACCTAATTCATTAATCTTTTGACTTGTTCAGATATTCGGCACTGCTCCACATAAACTGTCCATAGCCCATTTCACAGGCACGACAAAAATCATCATCCAAAGCAAAACCCTCCTTCTCCAATTTCTTTCTTATTGGTTCCAAGCAATTATCAAAACTTTTACCACGCGTATCTATACCACGCAATTTAGGCATAACCTTTTGAACCAGCTGATCCTCTACTGCGGTACGCATTGCCTCCTGCAGTTCTGTTGTCATATCGCCCGCCTCATTCCGCAATCGCCTTACCTGCGGATAATTTACAACATAATGCTCAATGGACTGCCATACACGATGGCCAATAGCACGACCAACAGTAGCCAACATTTTATTGATCTCCTCCAGCATATTGCGATAGTGCTCCATCGCCTCTTCTTCCTTACTTTTTTCCTTCATTTTTGCAGTTTTTTCAATCCAGCTTCTCCAAAGTGTCTCACTCATAGGCTGAATAAGTTGTTTATGCTTCTCGCAAAAACGATTAATATCCAGTGCCCCAATGCGGCCTTTTAGCGTAACTGGCCTTGGGAAATTAATCACAATACCACGATCCAGAACCTTGTCGGACAAGGATTTGGTTGTCTCGTCCTGATTCATCGTACCGCACCAAAGAATATTATGTCTTAATTTCAGCTCGTACGGTGCTACACCTGCACCAAGACTAACCGCGATATGTGGTACCTCCTCGGCACCATAGCCACGGCGCTCCTCCAGCTTACTCAGAAAGTCGGCAAAATAGTGCTCAACATGAGCTAGGTTCATTTCATCCAACAAAACTACAGACATATTATTCTTATATTTTTCGTCTTCAGTGCTTTGATATAGGAACTTCAATACATCCTGAGCATCAAACTTATTGTCTATAGAATTGAAGAAGCCTAACATCGACTCCTGGCTATCCCAGTTTGGCTGGACAGACACATTAATAAAGTTAAAACCACCGAAACGGGAATACAGACGTGGAAGCTCAGATTTCCCCGTACCACTGACACCTGCCAACACTGTGATTGTAGACCATTTTGCAATTTTGAAGGCTGTATGATAAGCGTAAAGAATGCGCTTCGGGAAACTTATACCATACTTATCACACAAGAAGCATATGTTGTCAAGCCATTCTACTTCATCAGGCGCCTTAATATCATCTTCACTCATTGACAGCGGAGCATACCGCATCTCATACTTCTCCTTGATGCTATCCATTCTATGCTCTCTATTCTCTGGTGTAACCTTCTCTGCTGTATACCGCTTCAGCAAGTCGTTAGCTCCCTCATAGCGTGCCTTCCACGCCTCCACTTCCTTAGCATAACTATTTACTGTAGCTTCAGAATAATTCTTATATCGCCTGAGATCCTCCAGCTCCTGCATGTTATCACGAGCATCCGCGATACTATCCTCATCCTCCTTATACCGTCTCTGTAAATTGGCAAGGTCCTTCTTAATCCTTTCATATTCCTTTATGTCATCCTCTGATGGTCTCTTGCTCAATTCCTCATACAGTCTGTTAATCACCTGTTTCTTCTTCTCCAGCTCTTCCATAATCAGTTTTGGATTCTTGCCATAGATATCTTCAATATTTTCGTATTCTCTCAATTCCCGCTCGCACGCCTGCCATCTCTGACGCAGCTCCTCCTGATTAGCGCGTGAAGTTGACAATTCTGCCTCAAAATTTTTCTGCTTATCTTGCATTTTCTCCTTGACTTCATTTTCTATGTCATTGCGTTCTTCTGACAACTTCGCCTTTTTAATCTTTAGACGGTCATTCTCAAAATCTATTTCAGCTTCCTTAGCATCGAGCTTCTTCTGCTTGTCCTGTAAGCTTTCAAGCTGTTTCTTAAGCTCTGCTTCCTTGTTTTCCAAATCTCTAATACGCTGCTGATACTCACTCTTCCACGCTTTGTCTAAATACTGGTTAAACTCTTCAGTACCTTTTCTACGCATTTCTGCCAGCTCCATCTCCAAGGCATGAAGCCTCGTCTTCCTATGGCCTTCAATGTCCTCCTGCAAGTCCTGTTCTTTCTTAGTTACTGCCGCTTCTCGCTCCTGCAATGAAGTTTCTCTTTTATCAAACTCATTCTTCCTTGCTAACAACGAATCTTTCTTGTTTCTTAAATCCTTCTGCATTTTTTCCAGATTACGAACATTTTCCTCTCGCTCTGCTATCTTCTTAAGCTTCTCGAGTTGATTATCTTCCTGATCCTTAAGATTCTTCTGGCGTATGGCTATTTTTGTCTCCTGAACCTTAATTTTTTCTTCACGGTCCTTCAGTCTCTCATCCTTAGCACGCAGCTCCTCCTCCCACTTTTTCATCTCATCCAGATTGATGTCATTTTCATCCGGCATCACGCTATCTTCCCGCTTTTCCATCTCGTTCATTTCCTGATCCTTCATTTTAATCCTCCAATCAGTTTCACCATTTTCATTACATCGTCCCAGAGCTTTAAACAATTGTCTCTATCCAAAACAAGCATTATATCATTGCCATGTTTGCGGTATCCAGCTAGCTTGTCCACAAGCTCCAGTAGACCTGAATGATATACTGTTTCAAATGTCTCATCCCCTAATTCAACCAAAAAAACTAATGCATACGCACCTAGGGTAGCATTTTCACCTCGGCGCGCCTGTGCATAATACTTGGGATTTACTTGCATCAGTCCTGGCAACTTACATCCCTTTGACTGCAATTTATCCTTTATTTCACTGTAATCCGTTTGGATATTGACATATTGAGGCTTGAGTAAAAACTCCATACATCTTGACATGCCAATTATCAAATCATACGTAGTTGCCTGATGACTCATTTCCTTTGTAGTAAGAAGAAGCTGTCGTTTCAACTTATCATCCAAGCCATAGTATATCTCATCACCTAAACTTCTCTGCAGCTGTAGCTCCGCATTGATAACATTATACGAACTGTTTTCCAGCTTATTGGTCATTGGCATTACATTATCGTCATTATAATCCGGTAAAAGCTTCTGTATGAAAGCCTGAGTCCACTTCATCAGAGACTCCAAAGTATCATCTTTTTTAGCATTCCATGTCCTACTATGCCGTAGAGTATTACCGTATATGCGTATACGCTGCAAAACCTCTAATCCTTGACGTTCTGAGCCACTTAACACTTTCAGTGCCTCAATGAATGTGCTATCATGATGTACAGCCGCCCAACCGGCAGCTACAGGCAGTAATGGCAACATAGAAGGCGAATTTGATGTCAATGTATTCTGCAAGGCCCTGCCACGCACTCCTGAAAATAAGGAACCATACTTATCTACACCTTTTATACCAGCCTTAGCCGCCATTTGCATTAGCATTGTGCGATTCTGTTCCTCAGTCTGTCCGTTTATAATAGCTAAATTCTTTTCTCGTAGCTGTGTTGGATACTGTTTGATATGGTACAGCAGGGCCCACTCAACAGCTTTACAGATATTTTCCACTACCTTATTATTTATTTCTGCAGCCTCCTGCTGCTCATCAAATGTCATGCCCTCGCTTCTAGAGTTGTTCAGTAGATGTCTTATTTCAGGGTATTGACCATTTCGTCCTACACTTATAATTTCTAAGCCATTTTCATCGCCACTCCTCGTTTCCATATTACTTCTGAGCGATTTAAAGAAATTTACATATTTCCATTTCCGTTTAACATAATTTACTAGACTAAAATCAGCTGGTGTTAACCCATCTGAAATAATATCCTCTGTGACATTTCCCCTATGAATAACCACCTGCACATGCAAGAACATTGGACCTAAATAGGTAGACTGGATATCATGCAGTTCATTCAGATGCAATTTATATCCTATTTGTCTATTAAAATATTTTAACGTCTGTTGAAGTATGTTTTTTGATAGATAATGTTGATTGCGATTACCAACATCATCTCTAAGAACGAAAGCTTCACCTTTAACTTTTTTTCGTTTTCCAGCCGTACCCGAAAACAAGGTTATTTTTCTATTATCATCGAGTTCACCTCGAATACGCATATTTTTTGCATAGAGCGTTGGTCGCAAATTACCTGTATCTCGTTCCTGCAAAATGATGAATTCCTCTTTTTCCTCATCATATTCTGAATTCCCAAGTCCGTTTCCTACTGTAATTTTACCCCTTCCTTCCGTTGTCAGGCTTAATTGTTCATCAATGTATCCCTGCTCCTGCATTCTATCTATAACAGTTCGCAAAAAATCTGCTGGCAGACATGTCTTTTCCGCTATATCATCTGCATTCATTCGACCAACAGAAAATATTTTCAAAACAGTTTCTTCAAAAATATTTAAAGCCTCTTCCTGAAAAGCACTTCCTGGTATACGTTGTGTTATACGTTTAGGCAAATAAACTCCATAGGCATTGAATTGCAAAAACCTATTATCACCATTAAGAATAGGATACTCAGGAAAAAAATCATTGTATTTTTTATTTTGCAGACAGCTGATTACCATGCACTCCTCAGACATTTATCACTCCTCCTTTTTCTAAACATTTTTTATAGAACATGGTCAGGGCAGGTACGCATTGCATAGCTGTTCGCTCAGCCTTATCCTTATAAAACATTTTAGCATCACCTACCACTATCAGTAATTTCTTCTGACGACTAAAGGCCACACACAATCGATTATCATTTATAAATCCATAGCATTGACTGCTTATTTTGCTTATGTACCTAGCATCCTTTTCATCCTCCAAGCGAGAAAAATCAACAGATGAAAAGTCGATTCCGCTACGTACAGTAGACAAGAAAATCACATCAAATTCCATACCCTGGAACTGATCTACCGTGCCGATGCGCACACGTTTCTTATTATATGCACTGCCTAAGATTTTCTCTATTAAATCTGCCTGTCCCCTGTAAAAGGATATCACACCAAAATTAAGATCCGCATATTGTTCATCGTTAAGATATTCCTTCAGCGTATTCACAATATAATCTGCTTCTGCCTTGCGACATTTGCTTGCGCCAATTTTTCCTGTTCCGCCTTTAGAGGCAGGAATATTTACCCAACGGTATGGCAGTGGGCTGATATTTTGCGTAAAATTAGCTGCAGGCAGTGTCGATTTAAATGATTCTCCATATGGTGCATAAAACATCTCACTGACAAAGTTCCCCAGTTCAGGATGCGTACGATACTGATAATCCAAGGTTACCGTACGTTTGATATGATCCTTCTTTTCCAGTTCTTTTGCTCGATTCCAAAGATGCTGGAACATGCTTATCTCAATATCCTGTTCATTGTGCAGTTTTCCTTCTTCCTTAAGTGTCTGAAAAATCTCCGAGCTGTACATATGAGGCAACTGTCTCTGGTCTCCCACCAGTATTATGCGTCTCGAAGCCTGCGATAAAGGTATCATCAGATCTCCTGGTGCTACCCTGGCTGCCTCATCGACGATTACAGTATCGTACTCAGCATGTGCCTCCAATTGCCATGGATTCTTTACGCCCTTTTTCTTCTTAATTTCAATTCTCTCACTATGCTGAGCTGTAGCTGCAAAAGCAAATGTGTAATCTGACAGAGAATTTACCAGGCGTTCCGAGCAATCTTGTAATTCACGGTAGAGATTGTAAATTGCCTCATCAAGAACAGCGCCTGGTTTACGCAGTAATTCCTTGAGGTCATTATATATATCCACCACTTCCCCATTGACTTCGTTTTCTTCATATACAGGACGTGGCTTGCAAATTTCCAGTAGTTCGTTACGCAATTTTTTTATCTCTGCCATCAATTCAGCTGCCGGAATTCCAGTGGTGCCGGCAGCTTTTCTTAAAACTTTAAGTTGTTGTTTCTGTTTAGCTGTAGGCTCTTCGCCAAAAAGATCATCCAGTGTATCATATAAAGCCATTGCCTGTGAAGCCCCATCATCTGAGAATCCTTCCTCTGTAATACGCAAGCGATATATTTCCTTTTGCAAATTAGTGGTCATAGCTTTTTTCACTGGTGCAATCTCATCTAACAGCTCATCAATTCTTCGCCTCAAATCTTCATCAACACATAATGTCTTAGCAAATTGCAGAAATTTAGCGGCCATTTCATCACTCGGATTCAGATTATATGCCGTAAACACTTCAAATAGCCTTTGTATATCCGCAGAATCCTTTAATGCAGGATTTTTTTCCTCCAGCTTGGCTGCCATCTCATCACACCATTTTTGTACAGCTGTGTTTATATCTTCCGCTTTATTATTGCGTTTTGCACCAAATTTAACTGTTGGGAGGGAATTAATTTTAATACGGTCGATGATATTATCGACTGCATCATGCTGTAGAGAAGTCACCAGAACCTGACCAGGCCGTACTTCTTTTTTATCCGCAATTTCATTCAGGCGCTCTAAAATTGCTGTAATAACAGTCGTTTTACCTGTTCCTGGTGGTCCCTGGATAGCTATATCAGGTGTATTTAAAGCTATATCAATAGCTTTTTTCTGATTGATCGTAGGTGGATGAACGAAAATTTTATTTAAAACAGCAGGTGATAAAGGTTCAATGTGCCTATGTGTCTTGCGGTTTTCCTCCAGGCGCATCGATATCACATCATTGGCATCTGCCCCAAGAATAAGACCAAGATTTGGATTAGCAGATGATCCGGCTTCAATACGCCTGCGTGCCTCCTCTCGACGTAAAATCTGTTTTTCATCACCATACATGGAAAAAACTAACTTTTTACCGTCTGGCAAGCTGCCACCATTTGGAAAACTTAGCAGCAAATGATTATCATGTATCGCTTCTACCTTAACATAATTATCAGCGCGAGATTTTTTTATCTCTGTGCCTTCTGACATTGACTGATTCTCATCATCCGTCTTTTTAGTGTTATTAGACATCACTGTAGCCTTATATAATTCCCAACTGCCATCTGAATTAAGATAATCCGGTATATCCTTATGAACGGCCAGTGTATCTCCTACCTCTAAATATTTCAAGCCATCCAACGGAGTAACCTGAGTAATATCTATATTTAACTTATCCCCGTGAATGGTTGGATTGCTATAGCTCATATAGCCGATACTGCGAGCCTTGCTAAGCAACACTTCGCCTTCCTGCTTGGCATAAGCCTCCCAGCTCTTCAAATAATTAGGTGTTTCCTGCAAAATTTTCTTTACGTAAGCAGAAACAAACTTATTTTCACTACAGAAAACCAGTTTACCTGTACCGAGACAATTAGGAAAAATATCTTCATACCTATTCTGTGTTGATTTGTGTTTCTGAAATTCTGCTCTATCTGCCACAGCACGGACCTCGGCCCCTTCGCCTTCAATCCGAAAAAGAAGATTGTATTCTTTGCCCACGAGTTTAAATTTACCTAACAGTTTTTCTGATCTTCTAGGCACTGTATAAATCTCATCCTGTTTTGACAGCAAATCTTCATTGTCATTATCAATAGCAGGCGAAGGAGTACCTGCATCAAATTCTTCAGTCTGCACCGCTTTTTCCTGCGTAGGCTCAGTATCTTCATCCAAGTCCTTTTCTATCTCAGGATAGTCCTTGCTCATTTTTTTATAGATAAAATAATTATCTTCCCCGTTTTTATAGGTCAACTGAAAATTATTGACACACGCTACAAAGGGATCCTGTGCTTTAGCATCCCAAACATCATGCTTTTCTAAAGACTTCCTAACTGCATTGCCGATAATAATAGGTAGAGTCCCCCAGTACATGTGTCTAGGGAAGAAGACGATATTGAAATCCAGAAGTGGATATCCAGCCTCATCTTTAATAATTTTGCCACCCGCTCTGTTAATTTGTGTCAGATTGAAAAAGTTTTGATATATACGGGTATCAATACTTTTCTTGATACTTGCATCCAAAATACTAAAAGCAATAGTCTGCTTATCATTACAAAACCAATATTTGTTTTCAGAGATTTTCTTTATCTGTCCGTCATAGGATAGAATATCCATCTTCTTTTTCTGAAAATCCAGGCATTTACATACTACTAAATCAAAACGATTACTCTCATCAGCAGCAATCTGCTCCAATCTTATATTATGCCTAGCCGCTGGTCTAGTTACCATCCTGAATCTCTCCTTCGATAATAATATTCAAGCCGTATTCTTCATCATCGCAATAGATATGAAAATTCTTATTACGTGTAATAAAACTGCTGCTTGTAATCCACTTTTGCAAATCATTCATAAACTGACATTTTATATTTTCTGCCTCTATACTCTTTTTAAGTAGCAATCCGTCTTTATGACGGCTAATTGTCAAAAAAATGCTTTCATTATCTAAATCCTCTGCAATCAGGCCGTGTACTATACGCATGGGAATCGATACATCTTGACCATTATACTCATGATACCATTCCCAAATTAACTCATCAGGCTTCCTATCTCTAGCATAATAGGATTTAATAATCATAATTTGGCTGACCTGCCCACACCAGGTACAGCCATCACCACTGTCATTATTAGCATAATAGTCCATACCGCAAACCGGACATCTTACCAAGGTGTCCATCGAATGTGCCAGAGCATTCATCCATTCCCACATGACAGGGCGCCATATCTTTCTGCTAACGCCCTTTTCTCTATCAAACGTACGCTTAAACAGTCCCATTAATTCGGCGCTAAGGCAAAGTTTTGACAATCCCGCATCCAAAGGCTCATTACTATCATCATCTGAATCATATAGCCAAGGAAAATAACCGCAATCCTTTGCCATCTCTTTCTCATCCAAGTCATCAAATTCATCTGTATCCAAATATGCAGTCCCCTCAAAATGGTGCTGCTTGGTCAACTGGCGAAATAGAGATGCTGCAAATGCGTAGCAATCTGCATAAATACTGCAACCTTCTTCCTCACTTACTAATTCTGGTGCTCCTATGCCTGGCGTATAGACAATCCTCTGCGCGGTATCTTCTTGAAATCCCAAATTATCAGCATCAATCAGCCAAACATGACAAAAAGCTCTATCAGAGGATACAAATACATTATTGGGTGAAAAATCACAATAAACCAGTCCAGTGGCATGCAACTTAGACAACGTAAGTGCTGCCATAAGATACGCCTGAATTATCCTCCTTACACCGCCATTGCTAATGAGAGTACGTAAAAAACCAGCAACCTGATCTGAGCCTTCTTCCGCGATTTTTTTCAGATATATGTTATCTATCTCGGCCTTGAGTTCCTCACTCATATCTACAGTACTGCCGAAAGCTTCGGAAAAAGACTGCATATCCATGAGAAACTGCATAACATATCCAGACTTTTCCTTTAACAGAACCAAAGGCATCGTTACATTCGTTTTCTGATCAATGGGCAGAAGACGTATATTCATATAGTCATCTCCCGCTGCTGCCGGAATAGTTCTTCCTTGCTTGATAGCAAGCTTTACTAGGATATCTGCTTGATCGGTCCGAAAAACAGCTCCCTGACCACCACGTGACAATTCCTTTACCAGCCGATGTTTGTGACCAAATTCATCCACATATACACGATTTTCGATTAATTCATTTCCGTCCATAGACTTTCTCCTTTGATAGCAAAAATACTATCGTTCTATCATCGTGACCTTCCATTGATGGCAACCATCTCTTCATATCAGCTTCAATCAGCTCTTTCTCTTGGCCCGAATACTCCCAGCACAATTCTTCTATAACTTCCGAAAGAACCTTTTCCTCATTGGCAAAAGAAACACCATCACTGCATGCTATAATCCCTTCCAGAGAATCATACTCTATTTTCATGATTTGCCATAAGTCAAGCTGAAAAATATCATAAAGGCAGTCGGTTTCATTAGGATAACAATCTTCTTTGGGATCATATAGCGCATGTACCTTACCATCGGCTTTAATCCCCATATAACTATCTCCTAAACGAAATGCCCAGACTGTATGATTGTTACAGACAGCAAAGACGGCGGTAGCTGCACATTCATCTGCAAAATATCCGTTATCATACACATATTTTATCCATTTCAAATACACACTGTGCAAAAAAAGGTCGGTATCATCAATCTGACAGTGACACTTAGCAGCCTCTTCTACAACAATATGGCAGATAGCTGCAGAACCAATCTTGGATGATGTGCATGAGCCCAAGCCATCTGAAAGTGCTAATACATAACCATCATCTAGACTCTGCACAAAAAAGCTATCCTGATTTTCCACGTGATAGCTGCCAACTATAGATACACCACCATAAACCATATTATCCTCCATACGACAAGCAGTGCAAAGCCGTAGGTAAATCAATAATCTGCCATACCTTTGCTGATGGATAGCTTATTTTTTTTAAATTACTTTGATTAAAATCTATACCAACAGATATTGGCATAGTGCAGATGTTCCGTTCACTGATTGTTTTTTTCAGCTTATCTGCTGCTCCATCTGCCCACAAGCCATCACTTATTACCAGTACTCGGCTATTGGCATCAATCTCTGAAAAAAAATCCCGCAAAACATGTATATCAGCACTTCCTTTGGAAAACAATTCTTTCAGATTCTTTAATGGCTCTACCTTTTCATTCCATTTAAAAAACTTCAGAGAAATATCCGTCCACTCCCTGACGGTCAACATAATGCTGTTGCGGGCAAGCTTCAATACTACATCCTTGCCCATTTCTCTCATGCTACCAGAGCAGTCTATGATAACTAATATGTCTCGTTTCAAACAGCTTCCCCCTTAAATGGCTGAAACCAAATAAATATCTCCCTCTGCTTATCTGCGTAAGCAGCTCTGTACTTTCTGGTTTCTGCATCATCTGTACGTGGCAACCTCATCCCGCCGGCAAAGCTTCCGAGCTGAGCTACAGCTAAATCGTAAATTATAAAATGATTAAATAAGCCTGTATTGCCTAAGTATTCTCTACTGATACTGCTTTTTGCCTGACCAGTAGTCGGATAAAAAGCTATAATATGTGATCCCTTTTCATTGGCTGTGTCAAAAAAGGTTTTGATTTTCTCAAAATCATTTTTATCCTGAATATTTTTACAGAGTCGAGATGGTTCTGACATGAATTTCATGCCATCAATCAATAGCAGACGACGAACTTCTCTTACTTCATCGTCTTCATTTTCCAAATCCTCTGCAAAATCATGCCATGTGCTATAACACTCTACTTCGGTATCCGAAATAGGCAGACTACAAGGTGGATTCTTGCCAATATAATCAATTCTCTCCCAAGCTCCACCCAAGCCAGAAAAGAATGATGGTGACATAAATGCTTCATATCTGCCGCAGATCAGTAAATTATCACCTAGAATACTATCTAAATGCAGTTTAAAATACTTTGCATCATAATCCATGGTACGTCCCAATAACAGGGAGTTGGTTTCACTGACAAACTCGTTCTGCGCAGGCAAGGCTGGCAACTGCTGCCCATTAAATAAGTGCGCAGGCTCAACTGGTAACTGACGCTCCATTGCGCAATAATGAATCTCCGCCACCTTTGCTGCAACAGCCTCTCGTTCTGCCTGAGACACAGCAAAAATGATATTGCTATCCTCTGTGCCCGTGGTATTTAAGATAGCATACGGAATCTTTATATGTATAGCCGCATCATTAGAACCTGAACCACCTAGAATCTGCTGCGAATCCGTAGCTGTATTGCAATGCAATGCAATTTTACCACCAAACTGGTTCATAATACCAGAAAACCCCGTCAAATCTCTCAACGATTGTGTAGCAAAAACCATATGAATTCCCGCACTGCGCCCCTTGCGAGCAAGGTTCATCATTGTGCTCAGCAAATGCTCCTCATCAGTGGCTTCAAAAATTGTCTGAAATTCATCCACCAATAAAACTATTCTAGGCAAAATTTCTCGTGGATAGGCTTTGCGGAATGATTTATAATCACTGACATTATGCCTGCCAAACAGTTCATTGCGCAACTGTTGTTCTTTATTCAAGAAATCAAGAACCTTCGCCCCATAGTCTGCATTACTTGCGGTCGCTATGAGACTTGCCTGAGGCAGTATAGGATTTGTGTAGACAGAAAATTCTACACCATCCTTGAAATCCATCAAATAAAAATTTAATTCCAGAGGTGAATAGCGTACAGATGCACTCACAATAAGATTATGTAGTAAATTTGACTTACCAGAACCTGTTGAACCACCTATAAGAAAATGTGGTGTCTCATCACCGATAGACATACACAGTTGTTCGCCATCTGACTTGCGAACTCCTATAGGTATCTCCAAGCCGGTAATGGCAGTCTTCGTAAAACATTCACCACCAGTCAGCTCTTGAAAATCAGTAACTGCAGCTGGAGTATTGACCATTTTTTGCATATAGCGTTCTACAGCAGAACGGATAACACTACTCGATAGCTTCTGATGTTCGCAAGGTATCAGTTTAATATTTTGCCATTTGTCTGTTGGCCTAACCTGCCCCATTAATTCATTAAAAGCTGTTTTTATAGATTCCGTACGTAGAATATGTGATTGCTCACCATTTTCTGTAATCTCTGGGTGGTAAGAAAAAATAATGAAAAGGCCAAATTTTTCTCCTTCTCGCGCTAATCTGGTCAAGCGCTGCAGAGTATCCTCACCGCAATTTACCGGTACGCCATACACAATCAGAACATGATACCCCAGCTGTTTTTTGAACAGCTTCTGTGCTGCCATTTTATCATTATATTCCTTCCAGGTATGACAATGCTGGGCGCGAAGGACATGCTGGCTTATATTCGCCAGCATTGCTTCCAAGGCATCCAGCACATCTCTTAGTTCATCATCCTTGTAAAAAACTTTATTTTTAAAAAAGCATTCCTCGCCATTATTCTGCAAGAGCAAATTCAAATCACCGATGGAAGCACCATAATGTTCAGGATCGTAAACATAAAATGTACATTTTCGAATTGGAAAAGCCAGCAATATTCTTAGCATAAGTTGCTGAATGTAGGAGCGCTTTTCATCCAAGACAGCAATCGCTCCAGAAATTGGCAAATTTACCCGATAGGAAATTTTTTCATTAAGATTAGCATATTGCAGGTAAACACTGCCTAAAGACAATACCTCAGGTATCGCATCCTGATTTTCAATCCCCCGGTTATTAAGATACTCACCATAAGCACGCAGTCTGTGTATGAGAACACTTCCCTTCTGCTCATAAGTATTCAACACTTTTGTTCTTCTTATTGTGTATTCATCGTAGCGTCTGCTATCTCTCAATCGCCCAGTCTGAACATCATAGCCACATTCAGCCTCAACAATAGCATTACTTTTATGATACCAGGTTATGAGCTTGTCTATTTCGCCTAAAATATCCTTCAAGGTTGTATCCATATATTTACTCCTAAATAATAGCACGCAACGCTGTCAACTTTTTTTTAATCATAGCAGCCTCTGAATCAGCTTGCTCCATCGCGCCTTTAAGTGCATTCAGAATCTGAAGCTCAGGGTCATAAACATCATCAATAATTGTTCTGCCAAAACTATCGTTAACATTATCTGTAAAACTCTGTCGTTCCGATTTCAGTTTAGAAATAGTCTCATCAATTAACACTCTGTTCACTCCGTTCCAGAAAATTCCAAACCACACCATCAATTCTGGCCTTATGAGGCAACATCCCTAACAGCCTAGAATCTGCATCACGTACATCATCCCGCAGATTCTTTTCCTGATTGCCATTCATATCATGAATATCTCTTGTACAGATGACCAAGGATACATCGTAAGCTTTGTGTACGCTGACCTGAGTAGCAATATGTTCTTTTTGAGCCTTCAGATATGCAATCTGTCCAGTCTTAACTTCAATGGCCACATTGCCACCTTCTCTTGCTCCCATACCCTCCCCTCTGCCAAATACCATCGGAAGGCGTAGATTCTCCATTGCCATATCAATTTTTGTATAACGTCCATCCGTTAAATTACAGTGAACCTGCACATTTACTTCATTGGCAAATGGTGATAAGCCATCACGTATCATAGCCTCGCCCAAATGTCCAGCCATATTCTTACGACTTTTAATGCGCGCTTTTTCACGTTTATCTGGCTTTTCCATCATTCGCAGGAGTTCATCGACCTGAAGTCTGACACGTGCATCAGTAACATACAGATGCGCTAGCAGGCCGACCTGCACATCATCTCCTGGATTAATACGTTCTATGATTTCAGGTGGATATGCGACTTGACTATTTGTCTGATAAGAACGCCATTTTTCATAAGCAAGCAATTCTGCACCAAATACATTCTGCATATCAAGCACCTGCTTTTTTTCATCTTCCTTGTTTTTGGGGTTATCCGCAGTTATTTTATCATGATGCTCCTGTGGATGAATAGAAACCTTCGTCAGCTCAGGTGCAATTTCCCCATGATATACACCTAAATCGCCACCGGCCATGTTAATACGAGCTATTCCCTTTATGTTCGTAGCTTCGTATTTAGTTTTCTGAGCCATACAGGCAGCTGACAGTTTAGTATACATAGCCTGAGCCAAATGAACACAAACCTTGGCCGCTTTATAGCGCAGCTCCATCAACTTACGATGTTCCACCGCAACCTTAAATGCTGCTTCTGCTGCCTTTAAAGCTGCAATTAACCCAGGAGTAAAAAAACTTGTAACTCGCAAGCTATCACGTGTCACCTTAGCCGCCTTTTCAGCACTTTGGGCACTCTTTAACATTTTATGGCTATTGCGCTCTTCATTCTGAGTTTCTTTTTTCAACTTATCTGCTTTGGCTAATTCCTTCTGGCAGGCCTCCTCCATCATAGAAGCCATCTGCTGCAAATTGTGCACAGCATCCCGCAAAGCCGCTGTTTCTTTTACGTTTGCCCCCAATGTCATAGCTTCACCGTCCCAAATATGTCTCTAAATCGTCGGCCATCGTACGCAAATGCGGAATCTGATCTGATGCGCTCTCCATCAGAGTATCCAGGGCATGATTGAATTCTTCATATATCATTGCAAACTCATCTCTCTTGCAATCATTCCAGGTATCTCCTAACTGCTCAAAAGTTGCCGTCAGATGATTTGTCTCCTCATCTAAAATCTCCAAATAACGCTGCAATTTATCTGCAAAAATGCGCAATTCTTCTGGATCGCCAACTGCCTGTGCCATAAAAATCTCTCCCTAAATTCAAATATTTTAGAGTGTGTCAAGCAAATCTCAGTATTATAAGATAATGAGATTTGCTTGACACACTCCAAGTTCCCATGATGACTTTATTCTTGACTTAATTTCAGCTCAGGTAAACATATCATCAATATCATCGTCGCTTACACCGGACTTCTTGCTCACAAAAGACTTATAGGATTTTATACCGTTAGATGCTTTTTCTGCACCAGGAAAAAAATCTGGATTTTGGCTAGCCGCACGGTTGCTGATTGACATCGTAATGAAATTAAACGCATCAGAAATCTGACTGGCATCCTCAGCTCTGACAACTGCACCATCACTAGCAAATCGGCTAAGCATATCTGTATCTGCCTCGGTGCCAATGGCCATAGATATTCTCTGTGCCTTATGAGTACGTCCCGAATTAATAAAATTATGCATAACGCCCTCATAATCATCATTAGGCTCACCATCAGATACGAGAACTACTGCTGGTCTGTACCAATTGCGCTTCGTTTCGTCCTTATCCTCTATCATATCTGTAGCCAGCTGTAAAGCCTTACCAAGTGGTGTACTTCCATCCGCTGTAAACTTATCAATACCACGTACTGCCAAATCCTTCACATCAGTATAGCGAAGATGTGTTCTAACCTCTAGTCCAAAAATAATGATTGCTACATAAAAGCCTATTTCCTTTTTACTGCTGTCAGCCGCAAGACCGCTAATCATTTCCTCCACAGCCTCATTCAAATAATCTATTTTTCTTTCATCATTCATGCTGTAACTAACATCCAGTAACAATACTACAGGCATAATTTTCTTCTCTGATCTCATGTTCTTAAATCTGCTTGGATCAAATGCCATAGCCAATTTCCTCCTTTAATACTGCATACACTATAAAAAGGTACAATGATCATCTTCTATTGACTCTTAGTGCTTCCTGCACCTTCTCAAGAAATACTTTAAAGCTTCTGCTGACGCTGGTCTCATTACGGGCATATTGCTGAGCAATCTCTCTTTGAGCTGGCAGCCTCCTTTCTTTCTGCCATCGCTCCATAATATCCCTGCTGATACACCTATACTTCTTCCAATCCACGCTATCTACATACGGGGCAAGTTTAAGCGTAAGCAAATCCGATAACAGTGCCATCTGCCGTTTCTGTTGCTTCAGAAAACAGCAATCAATCTTTGCCAGAGTTTCTTCCAAACTCTCCTGACTTACCACATAATCTTCTAACGAGAATCCATCCGTCACATTATCAAGAATACTGTGTTGCTCGCCATCACTCCCCTTTCGCGGAACTATGCTATGAAACTTTGTTTTGACAAGCTGTTTTATCAAAACAATGTCTTCAGCAGTCACACCCATTATCTGGGCTAATTTTTCATCAGACAGTACCAGCTTACTCTTATTCCCCTGTTCTATCAGGCGCATATACTGACGATATCGCCTCTTTTCCTCCTCTTTAATATGCATGCCATTATATCTTTCCTCATGAACATCATCCGCCACACTACGCTGATACTCCTTTTTCCAAGCTGCTGATACATAATTCACGAAGTCACCCTTGGCAGGGTCATAATTTTCTATACAATTTTTAGTAACAAGTGTTATCTCATAACCATAATCTTCATATTCTCTTTTCTGAGTACGCAGATATTGATAAACATGCTTTATCATTTCCCTGTATTCATGCTTATAGGCACTTGTTTCCTCATCCCTGTCAAGGCTGAACAGAGGGGATTCCTTGATACGCCTTAGATACTTTTCTTTCATGGCTCCCCCTGTTATATCGACAAAAGATTTTTTAACATCTCTCTAGCCTTAGCCGATCCATTACTTTTTATAATATTAGTTACCGCCCCTAAGGAATATAGAGGAACCATATCACAAATCTTAGTATTAACAACCCTACCGTTTTCAAAATTAGCCTTGCCATAGACAATATTGTCAACTGAGCAATCCAAAAATTTTTCAGCAAAATTCAAGGCAGTAAACAAAACTGGCACCATATCCTTAGGGCCATAGGTGATATCTGCCTGGATGTGTGTACCATCCTCTATTGCGTCAACAAGTCTATCTAGCAAAGCCTCATGTACATCCTGAGTTTCCTCAAAGGCAGATTCAATAACTACATGCTCCACTCTAGCGCCTATTCTCTCATTCATCACCTGGAACTCTCGCAGGAAATTCTGGACATTCTGAGTGGCATGACTATAGGCATCAGTCTTAGCTAAAAAAATCAGCTTAACCTCATCTTCTGATGATAATGTCATTTCCAAAAAACCATTAATTGGATAGCTGATACTTCTGTCAGGCATAGGTAACGATTTATCATCGCTTTCATACACAGCTAGGTCTACATTAGCTTTCATCGGTATATTACAAATTATCATTTTACGCATTTCATCCACCCCTAAGCGCATCGACTAAAATCATTTGCCTGCAGTCTTTTTTTACGAGTCTTTTCGTATACCTCTATACCATACTCCTTCTCTATATATCTTATATAGAGTGGCAGCTTGGTCATGGTGTTCATAATTGCCTTATCATAACGGCCTTTGGCAAAGGCCATAGATTCATTAATAGTAACTCCTTTGGCAAAGTATCTATTTACCCCCTTTCTATACTTTTGTGAGAAAAGATAGTATGTCTCCTTGCCTATCGTCAGAAAGAAATTATGCTCGCCCCGCTGCTTTTCTCGACAATAAATCATTGTTTTCATGTAATGTTCCTCCTATTTATCATATGTAAACTAATTATCTACTAATGGTTAGTGATTAATTCTCAGGGACTTAACATATTCTCGGAAAAATGGCGAAAAATTTTTTCTTTCTTTTTGAAGCAACATATGAAATTATAGTATAAAACATTTCTAATATTATAGCTAAACTAATATTGATATTTTATGATATTGTCAATATTAGTTTACGCTTTTTTCTCAAGGGCATCTAAATTTATGCTATTTCTTCATGATTAACCAATGGTGGTAAACCACCATTAGTTGAGCAAATACGGCGATTATTCCAATAGCCCATGAAATATCTCCACATTTTTATCTTGAGCTCGTCCTTTGCAAGTTTTCGGGTATAGTAATGTGCATAAAATAGTTCGGATTTCATGCGAACCCACATATTTTCACAGCGAGCATTATCATGGCAACTACCACCATCAGTTTTCATACTTTGAATAACATTATAGGACGATGGCTTAATCCTATTCGTTCCACCACCCTATATACAGTGCGCTCACTAGGAATATCAATACCTTCAGGACTTCTGATACACAATGCCTAATACACCCTAATTTTTCCGTAACTGTCATTATATTCATCTTCAGATTGAATATACAGCATAGCCGTAGCTAGAGCTTAATACTTCCACGGACAATCCCTATTAACTAGATATTTATAAAATCCTTGACGAGTTACATGAAGCATTTTGCAATAAAAACTTATGTTACCTGTAATTGAGCCGTCTGCGGTCTTAATAGCAATAAATTTCATTCTTTCGTTTTTGCTGACCTCAGACGCTCGCTGCGAAAAAAGCGCTGATTTCCTCTAAAAAATTGTTCTCTTTTTTTAGTCGCCGTATTTCTTTTTCCTGCACCTTAACTTGCTGACGAAGCTGTATCACTTCTTCATTTAGTGTCATTGCTGATTTGGGTGTATGCATACCTTCGCCTAAATTAAGTCGCCCTAAACGTACCATCCTAATCCAGGTATATATGGTGTTATTAGATATACCTAACTCTGCGGCAGCCTTTGCCTGGCCAATTTCATTAGCAAGTTTTACTGCTTGAATCTAAAACATATGACCTTTATAGTGGCCATAATACAACAAGCTTGTCAGTCTCAGGCCTTAGCCCAGATATACATATGCACCTTGGGCAGTGTATCAATTATCCCGCTCCAGATAATAATGCAGCTATTATTGATTTTGTTATACTCTTTGCCGGATTCGTATATATTGTAATCCGTCTGATTGGCAACGTAATTTATCATCAAAAATTTACATTCCGGCAAGCTATCCCCTTTGCTGTCCAAACTCTCTAAGACGGAGTTTAATGCTGTTTCAAAGTTATCTCCCCTCCCATAGCCGAAAAACATTTTTCCCGGCATTTCAAGGAATAAGTCCACATCCTTTTTGTCAATTGTCATAACATTTGGTATATCTGAAAATTTCCCATACCCCCTATTATAATATATGGATTCTACAATTTTAGCCATATACTTGAAAATATCCGCCTCGGAAGCAAATTGGCTCTTTTCTAGTACCAACATTGATTTTTCAGCAGATTTGAATACCTTAGCATCATCGCAAATAACAATAGGAAACACTGTTGCCATGTTATCTTTAGCATTTTCCATTATCTTCAATAAAGCAGCAGGAGATTCGCTTATGGCAATACCTATATCCTGATAACCCAGTGAAAGTTGTTTTTCCTGCTTTATATCCCAAAACTGGATAAATTTCTTATGAGACAAATGGGGCTTCAATAGCTCATAGAGCTGTGCGCTGCATACAATATTTGTTTTACTGATATTTTCCTTCATATCCCTTTTGCTCCTATAACGAATTAGAATTACCTTAGCTGTTTATATACATATAATACCACCCCATCGGGACAATATATGTACTTCTAAAAATATTTCTGTATTTTTATTACATGCAAATTTTGAAAAAATACTCTTTTCCCATTGTTGTTGATAATTCTAAATCGATTATATGCCAAAACGGTATGAAAATCAATTACTCCCATATATTGCCCGCAACCCCAAACTTTACCTTTGTATATTGCCAGCAAACAAAAACTTTACCTTTGCAATATTCAACATATTTTTTCTATTTCCTGCCAGAAACATTTTTTAGAAGGGATTTTTTTAGAAATATTAAAAGCAGTAACATTCCGAAATCCGCCTGCTTCCCCTCCACGGTAATTCTAACAATTTTGACACGAATGACGTTATGCCAGAAGGTAAATTTGAAAAATTCCTGCCATCTTTGACAATTTCCCTCCAGATTCTCCTCGCAGTACCGTTCCTGTTTCGGGTACTCAAACAGGAACAGTAGCCCCTAACACTGTTCTTGTTTCGGATGCCCAAACAGGTACAGTCCCCCCTGTTTCGGGTGCTCAAACAGATACAGTAAACGCCCCTGCTGCCGACACTGTTCCTGTTACCGTTCCTGTTATAGTTCCTGTTTTGGGTACCAAAACAGGAACGGTGGATGCCCCCAACCCCTTGTGCCACAAGGCCTCCCCATGGCCTAATATAGACAAAGACAAATATTTTCATTCTGTTAACTCTTCTCAGTATGATAGTATACGTACTGATAACTCTTCTAAGAATGGCAGTATACATAATCTTACAGACTACCGTATCTTCTAAAGGTGCAATCTACGGAACGCTGCAACAATACTGTTCCGTATCTTGTTCCGTCTACCGCCCCTCATAAAAGTGCATCCCACGGAACACCGCAAAAATAATGTTCCGTATCTTGTTCCGCCTCCCGTACCTCATAAAGGTGCATCTCACGGAACACTGCAAAAAATAGTGTTCCGGATCTTGTTCCGCCTACCGCCCCTCATAAAGGTGCAACTCACGGAACACCGTAAAAATACTGTTCCGCTTTGTGTTCCGTCTACCGCACCTTATACCGCATCTCCAAAAGGCGCAGAGAAGGTGCAGTAACATCCTCTTATCCCTTGTGCCGCAAGACCTCCCAGCGCCCTAATATAAAGAAAAAGAAAAGAAAAAAGATTTCCGTTCTGCTAGTTTAACCTAGTTCGATAGTATACATCCTGATAGCTAACCTTAGTATGAAAGTATACATGATTATGGGGATATTATTTCTATCCCCATTATTTTACTGAAATAAGATATGTTTTTTTATTTCGCTTATCTGGCTTAAACTTCTTCATTTTTTAAGTTTACCCCTGGTGATTTTCATTTTGTTTTATTGTATAATCGCTTTATCAAGATGATTGCCAATGTTTATACGGAAACTGATAAAACAAGCCAGTTAATAAGTTTGTCGTCCAAAATATACAGTTTTCTCACAATATTTCTCATTGCCTATAGTATTTTCCTGTGCTATAATTAAATTAGAAACATATTTTCTTATGTAAAAATGAGAGATTGTGGCATATTGAACGCTAAACTGCTATTATCCCCCATCTGTTACCTCGTTTTATCAGTTTCCTAACTCGTTGTAACGATGTGAAAGGAAAATTTGTATGGATGTATACACCAATTACTCACTTAAATCATGGGATGAACTTACTTTTACTGATGATTATATGTTCAAACTGGTAATGTCCAAACATCCAAAATTCATCAAAAAACTGCTTGAAATAATTTTACAGGTAAAAGTTCGGGACATTCGCTTTCATGAAACAGAAAAGAACTTAAAAGAAAGCTATGACGGTCATGGCATACGATTTGATCTATATGTAGAGGATTCTGACAATACCATATATGATATAGAAATGCAGGTCGGATATTACAGCTCAAATGCTCTTGCCAAACGCATGAGATTCTATCAGGGCATATTTGATGTTGATTCTCTAAAAGCAGGACAAAGTTACACCCTACTAAAGAAAAGTATTATTATTTTTCTTTGCCCTTTCAAATTTCTCAATGGCGAGCGCAGTTTATACACCTTTAATTCATACTGCCTGCAGGACAAATCTTTGCTTCTCCCTGATGAAACTACCAAAATCATAATATCAAGTGCAGGCAACAGAACGCCCGATACACCAAAAGCCCTTATTCCCATACTGGATTATATGAACGGAAAATCTGCCAGCAGCAACTTTACAAAAGCTATTGATGAGGCTATCAAAAAGGAGAAGAATATTGAAACAGAAAGGATGAGTTATATGACCTATGAAATGAAATTACAGGAAATGCAAGATTTTGGTTACAATAAAGGCAAAACAGATGGCAAAATCGAGGGCAAAATTGAAGGCAGAGCTGAATTAATTACCAATATGCTTAAGAATAAAATGAAACCTGAACATATTGCCAAAATCGCCAATATGACTGTGGAGCAGATTATCTCCATTGGTAAAAAAGCAGCCGTCCTATAGCAATGGCAAATATTCTTAATGCTATAATGTAATCAGGTGGTGAGGTCTATGAGTAATAAGGCTAAAATTCGAGAGGATGCCATGAGTCTTAACCCCATGGATGATGCCTTATTTCAGAAAATGGCTGAAAATAAAGATTTTTGTCAGGAAATACTGCAGGTTATATTAAACAACAAGCAGTTGATTGTTCTAAATACGAACTCTCAATTTGCAACTAAAAATCTGCAAGGTCGTTCCTGTATGCTGGATGCTAAATGCCAGCTTGAAGATGGAAAAATTGTTAATATTGAGGTACAGAGAGCGGATGATGATCATCATCAACGCAGAGTGCGTTACAATGGGGCATTATTAACTACTAATCTTACAAATCCCAGTACAAAATTTGCAGAAATTCCAGATGTAATCGTGGTCTTTATTTCGAAATTTGATGTTTTTAAATCTAGTAGACCTCTCTATCACATAGATAGAGTTATCAGAGAAACTGGTAAAGCTGTTGACAATGGCTTTGAGGAAGTCTATGTAAATGCCGAAATTGACGATGATTCTGATGTTGCTAGACTTATGAATGTATTTAATACAGATACAGCTTATGATGATGAGAATTTCCCAGTGACATCAAGCATATAAACGCAGATACAAAACCACAGAGGAAGGTGTGAGAGAAATGTGTGAGGTTATTGAACGCAACAGAGCTGAAGGTCGTGCCGAAGGACGTGCTATTGGATTGATTGAGGGCAAAGCTGAATTAATTACCAATATGCTTAAGAATCAAATGAAGCCTGAACAGATTGCCAAAATCGCCAATATGACTGTGGAGCAGATTATCTCCATTGGTAAAAAAGCAGCCGTCCTATAGCAATAACAAATGCTCTTAATGCTATAATGTAATCAGGTGGTGATGTCTATGAGTAATAAGGCTAAAATTCGAGAGGACGCCATGAGTCTTAACCCCATGGATGATGCCTTATTTCAAAAAATCTGCAAGGTCGTTCATGTATGCTGGATGCTAAATGCCAGCTTGAAGATGGAAGAATTGTTAATATTGAGGTACAAAGAGCAGATGATGATGACCATCAACGCAGGGTACGTTACAATGGGGCATTATTAACCACTAATTTGACAAACCCAAGTACAAAATTTGCAGAAATACCTGATGTAATAGTTGTATTTATTTCGAAATTTGATGTTTTTAAATCCAGTAGACCTCTCTATCACATAGATAGAGTTATCAGAGAAACTGGCAAAGCTGTTGACAACGGCTTTGAGGAAGTCTATGTAAATGCCGAAATTGACGATGATTCTGATGTTGCCAGGCTTATGAATGTATTTAATACCGATACAGCTTATGATGATGTAAAATTCCCGGTGACATCAGCATATAAACGTAGATACAAAACCACAGAGGAAGGTGTGAGAGAAATGTGTGAGGTTATTGAACGCAACAGAGCTGAAGGACGTGCTGAAGGACTGATTGAAGGCAGGGCTGAATTAATTACCAATATGCTTAAGAATCAAATGAAACCTGAACAGATTGCCAAAATCGCCAATATGACTGTGGAGCAGATTATCTCCATTGGTAAAAAAGCAGCCGTCCTATAGCAATAACAAATATATATAGAAAATATGTAAAAAAACATGATGCTTAGTCACTTTTACCATTGTGACTGGCATCATGTTTTTCTTTTAAACGGAGCTTTCACCTAATCCTGCATATTTTACTGGTTGTAGACTTCCTCGATGAATAACTATCTAAAGTATATAGACAACATTTGCAACAAAAAACTGCTACCAAGCATTTCTCAGTAGCAGTTCTTATGTGCGATTGGTATATTTTATTTTTCTAAATAATGATTCATCATTTTCTCAATACTTTCCCGCATGGATTCTCTAAACCAGGCTGGCTCTAATATTTCCACATATTCGGCCTGTGTCAGGAACCACATCTTTGCTCCCCGTTCATATACCTTGGCTTGAATTACAGTACCTTCCTCATCCTTGGAGATAACCTCCGCATTAGGCAGTCTATCCAAAACTGCTTCCAAGGATATGCCGGTATACTTGAATTTTACATCCATTAAGGTTCCCATGCTCATGAATTGAATTTCCTGTCGAAATATCCCCTCCTGAAATCTGCTATTGTATTCGATTCGAAACTTCTTGTCCAATACCTCGCATTCCCCGAATCTATCCACCCGAAAAGTAATAACCTCATCATTGGCATCTCCTACCACTTTGGCCAACAGATAAAAATACATCTCGGAAAACATAATTCCCAAAGGCATCAGCTCCACAGGCTCATATTCCTTATTCCTGATTCTTTTGTAGGTTGCCCGCAGGCATTTTTGCCTTTGCTTGGCATCCATCATCTTCCAAAGCAGCTCTCCCATTGGTTTGGCATTTTGTGTTGCCTTATAATAGAACGTTTCATTTTGAATTAACTGCCTTATTTTCTTCTCGGATGTTTTGCTGCATTGCAAAAGTATTTTTTCCAGCAGTCTCTGTAATTCCTCCTTAGTCAGCCCTCTGCTTTCCAATAGTATAACAGCAACTAACAAAATTTCCTTTTCATCCAGCATAATATTACTGCGATTGCGCCAGAAATAAGATTTTTGGATTCTGCTGTATTCTATGTTTTCCCCCTCAGCCTGATCATAATTATCAGCAATATATGTCCTTAGTTCCTCAATATCCCGCTGCACACTTTTGGCCGTAATGCCGAATCTATCCTGCAATTCT
>Ga0129311_1000102_pt1 | contig 83890 bp, 84 predicted proteins | sample Go1ome_FD_94435 | JGI IMG/M metagenome (GOLD analysis project Ga0129311, IMG submission 94435) | Western lowland gorrila individual fecal microbial communities from Wisconsin, USA - Go1022B metagenome | ecosystem: Host-associated > Mammals > Digestive system > Large intestine > Fecal | place... | reverse complement strand
GAAACCTGTCATTCCGAGGCGGTGACCGATGTCACTGCCGTGGGAATCCGTATTCAAAACGTCAGAGAAAACGGATTGCCGCGCCAGTCTGCGGACTGGCTCGCAATGACAAAGCCCTTAACTGAATGGCATTGGCTTGTCAAAAAGTGGTTTACCACTTTTGACAAGCTGCAAACATTTTAACTGCATTAAAATGTTGTTGATTTCAAGGAAAGGGAACCCTGACGGTTCCCTTTCCAACGATCCTTCCCTCCGAATCCGTTGGGCGGAAGGACGTTCCCGACCGCCTGAATACAGGATCTATTGGTGTGTAAAAGTTGAAACGGGCCAACAAAATGAGCGCTTTGGACAGAGGGCGGACGCGCAAAAATACAGCAAGGGATCCCGGCGATGGAGCGGCCGCCCTGTGCGTTTTGCACCTTGATTTACAGAAAGCCGCCGTGTTATAATGGCACGGGGAAAAGCCCCGGCGGCAAGCTGCCGGACGCTTTTCTACTATTTTGACAGAGTAGAAGCAAGCGCGTTAAGTGCCGGGGGATGGGAAGTTGCCTCCGGACGAAGGCGGAAATCGCCGCGGTGCTGCTTCGCATCCGCTGCCACCCACTAAAGGTACAGAGATGTCCTTTTTTCGTGGCAACGAGAGGAGGACATTATGGTAAAAACAAGAAAAATCGCGCTGGACAGTATGCTGGCCGCCATGTGTGCGGCGCTGGGCTATGCGGCCCTGGACTTCAACAACCTGAAAATCACCTTTGAAAGCCTGCCCATCCTGCTGGGCGCCCTGCTGCTGGGACCGGTGGACGGTATGACCATCGGTGTAGTGGGTACGCTGATCTATCAGCTGATCCGCTACGGCGTGTCGGCCACCACCTTGCTGTGGATCCTGCCCTATGCCCTGTGCGGCCTGCTGGCGGGCTGGGTGGCGGAGCGCAGCTCCTTCCGCCTCAGTCACTGGAAGAGCACTGTGGTGATCATGGGCTGCGAGCTGATGGTGACCCTGCTGAACACAGTTACCATGTATATTGACAGTAAAATGTATGGCTACTACTTCCCCGGGTTTATTATGGGGGGGCTGGCCCTGCGTCTGGTCATCTGCGTAACGAAGGGCGCTGTGTTCTCTGCGGTACTGCCCCAGCTGACGGCCACGGTGGGCCGGACGATGGACCGGCAGAAGAACTAAATCAGGACTGGACGGGCTCTGCCGCCGCACAGCTGTGCGGCGGCAGGGCTTTTTGTATCGAAGGAAAGGAATTTACTTTTTTCAGGGAGTATGCTACCATTGTATATAGAACACAACATGGACGGAGGGAAGCGGGGATGACGGTACTGCTGCTGAGCTTACTGGCAGTGATTCTGCTTGGTCTGGCCGCTGAGAAGCGCCGGGCGGTGCGGGACAGGAAAAAGCTGACACATATAGTCCATGTAAACGGGATCCGAGGCAAATCCACCGTGACCCGGCTGATTGCGGCGGGGCTGCAGGCCGGTGGCTGGAAAGTGTTCTGCAAGACCACGGGCACCGTGCCCATGACCATTGCGCCGGACGGAACGGAGCGGCCGATCCGCCGCCCGGGACGCTCAAATATCAAGGAGCAGCTGTCTATCCTCCACCAGGCGGCGCAGTCCGGCGCGGAGGTCCTGGTGATCGAGTGCATGGCGGTAGACCCCGCTCTTCAGGCGGTGACCCAGCGGCAGATGCTGAAGGCCGACGTGGGCGTTATCACCAATGTGCGGCTGGACCACACGGCGGAGATGGGGGAGACGCTGGAGGAGATCTGCGATTCCCTGTCCAACACCATCCCCCGGGACGGCGTGCTGTTTACGGCGGACGGGATATTTTTTTCCCGGCTGCGGAGCAATGCCCAGGAACTGAACTGCAGGGCGGAGCTGGCGGAGCCGGACGGAACGGAGCCGGAGTTTGATTTTCCGGAGAATATTGCCCTGGCTGCGGCGGTGTGCCATGAGCTTGGGGTGGAACGGAAGACGGCCCTGGAGGGGATGTCCCACTATAAGCGGGACCCATACGCCATGTCGGTATTCCGGCTGCCGGGGGGCGGCATTTTCATCAACGGGATGTCCATCAACGACCCACAGTCCACTCAGTTGGTTTACCAGAGGCTGGAGGAAAAGTACGCCTGGCAGGGACACCGGCTGGTGTTGCTGATCAACAACCGGCCGGATCGGGGCTACCGCACCCAGCATATGCTCCAGGTGGCCCTGGCACTGGAGCCCGCGGAGGTGTGGCTGATGGGGGCGTCCCAGCTGACCATGGCCCGGGGCTTGGGCCGGGGGCTGCCCCGGGCCCGGGTGCGGCGCTTCCGCAGAGCGGAGGAGCTGCCCCTATTAGAGGGAAAAGAAGGAACTGTGATCTATGGGGTGGGCAACATCGCCGGACCGGGCCACAGGATCATGGAGCTTGTAAGAGAGGAGGGGACCCAGGATGTACCATGAGATCGTAGTGGCGGGTGTGGCCATCAGCCTGATTTTCGCGGAACTGACCGGCCTGTCCCCCGCCGGACTGATCGTGCCCGGGTACATTGCCCTGTCCATGCAGACGCCACACCGGGTGGTGTATACCCTGGCTGTGGCTGTGGCTGCCTGGGGGTGCGCCCGCCTGCTGTCCCGGTGGATGATCCTGTATGGACGGAGGCGCTTTGCGGTGCTGGTGCTGCTGGCTTTTGCCATCGACACTGCAGTGTCCTCCCTCGGCCTGCTGCCCTATGACCCGGGGCTGATCGGCGTGCTGGTGCCCGGCATCATGGCCCAGGAGATGGAGAAGCAGGGTCTGGTCAAATCCCTGCTGTCCCTGGCCGTGGTGGTGGGGATCCTAGTGCTGATCATGATGTGGCAGGGAATGAGGGTGCTCCCCCTATGAGAGCATGGAGAACGCGGCGGGTCTTGCTGGCGCTGACCCTGATATTGCTCCTGCTGCTGGCCTGCGGCGGCATGGCGTGGCGGGGGCGGACGGAAGGTCCGACGGAATACTATGAGATACAGCTCCAGGCATCCCGGCAGCTGGAGCGGTGCTTTGCGGCGGTAAAGGGCTATAAGGCGGAGTTGGGTATCCCCATGAGCGGGGAGGATCTGCATCAGACAGGCATGATCGGACAGTCCTATACGGGAATCACCACGACCTTAGGGGCGGTGGAGGCCAAGCGGACCACCGCCTGGCCCGAGATGGGGGCCCTCTGTGTGCGCCTGCTGTATGAGGCGGGGGTGCGCCCGGGGGATACGGTGGGAGCGGGCTTTTCCGGATCCTTCCCCGGCATGGACCTGGCCCTGGTGGCTGCCTGTGAGAGCATGGATGTAAAGTTGATCTGCATTGCATCTGTGGGGGCCTCTACCTATGGGGCGAACGACCCGGAGCTGACCTTGCCGGAGATGCTGTGGCGGCTGAAGCGGGACGGGCTGATTCAGACGGAGAGCGCTATGGTCACCATGGGCGGCAGCGGAGACGTGGGCCGGGACATGGACCAGGAGCTGGCCGGACAGATCAGAGCGCGGCTGCTGGCCTGCGGTCTGAATCTGGTGGAGGAGGCCGACTTCCAGAAGAATCTGGCTCTGCGGGAGGAGCTGTACCGGACGGAGGGCCCCATCCGCTGTTTTGTGGCCGTGGGGGGCAATATCACCTCTATGGGTGAAGGGGAGAGCGGAATCTCTCTGGGACAGGGGGTGCTGCATCCTCTGAGAAGCCCGCAGCTGGATGAAAGCTCCGGCCTGGTCCAGCGGTATCTGGCCCAGGGGGTCCCTGTGATCAACCTGCTGAACATCAAAAAGCTGACCGCAGACTACGGCCTGCCCTTCGACCCGGCGGACTGGCCGGAGGAGGGGACGTCCGCCGTCTATTTCCATATGCAGTACCCCAAGGGCTGGCTGGCGCTGGGTACTGCCGGTTCGGCTACGCTGCTGCTGTGGTGCGGCGCGGTGCGGAAATGCAAAGGAGCGAAAGGGAAGGGAGAGATCCGCCGTGAGAGAAAAGAAACCGAAGATCCTGATGATCGATGATGACGAACAGATCCTGTTCGCCATGAAGGCTGTATTTGAATACCAGGGCTGGGAGTCCCTCTCAGCCCAGGATGTGCTGGGTGGTCTGCGTCTGTTCCGCAGCGAAAAGCCCGACCTGATCCTGATCGACTACCATCTGCCCCGGATCAACGGCATCAAGGGGGTGCAGATGATCCGGGAGCTGGATGGGGAGATCCCCATCATCGTCTTTACCATTGACGAGAGCCAGGAGGTGGCGGACCGGTTCATTGAGGCGGGGGCCAGCGATTTTGCTCTGAAGCCCATAAAGGTGCCCGACATCATCAGCAGGATCCGCCTGCATATCCGCCTGATGGAGGCGGAGGCCAAGCTGGGCAATCAGGACGGCGGAGGCCGGAAGCAGGCAAAGGGGATCGTATCCGCCACATCGGAGTTGATCGAGGACTGCCTGCGCCGGTCCGGGGAGTTCCTGGCGGTAGAGACCATTGCGGAGCAGACGGGGCTGGCCTGTCAGACTACCTACCGGTATTTGCAGTACATGGTGGCCCAGGGTCTGGTAGAGGTCAACCAGAGCTACGGTAAGGTCGGCCGGCCAAAGCAGAAGTACCGGATCCTGACGTGAATCGAGCCGAACTGTATCATGCAGAAAAATGAATGAAAACGGACAGGGCCCCGGCAGCTTCTGCTGCCGGGGCCTTCAATATGCGCTGATTTCCGGTCAATATCCGACAACTTATCCTGAAAGAACTGGAGAGGGAAAGGGGTGGGACTGTTTTCGGGAAAGAGACAGGGAGTGGAAAGCTGTTCCGTCAAAATGAAGAAAAATAGAGACAGAATAGAAAAATAAATAGGATGATTTTTGAACAAGAAGGCAGAAATATGAAGAAATCATGAATTAAATGTGAAGAATTTCACAAAGTTCCTGAAAGCGGGAGAAGAAAAGAGAAAAAGTTTCTGGAAAAGAAAGAAAAACGGCGGGAGAGAACAGAAGCGGAGAATAAGCGGGGAACTGGCTGAATAAAATTAACGACTTTTCATTTGGCATGAAATAAAAAAGAGAAATAATTGCAGAGGCCGCGGACTCTTTGATATAGTAAGTACAGTAAAAGCTATGGTAGGGAATCATCTCTGGCGGCCCCCGTGGACCGGGGCGGCAAGCTCCGGGCCGAGAGTCTTTTGTATGCGATCCGGCGCCATGATGCCGAATGCATATAGGTCCAACAAACCTGACGCAGAAAGTAAAGGAGGAAAACAATGAAAAACAGTTCCCACAAGCTGTGGAAGAGAGTAGGCTGCCTGGCCCTTACCCTCTCCCTGAGCCTGTCTCTGCTGGCAGGCTGCGGCAAAAAGGAAAACCCCAACAGCTCCGGCTCCGCTTCTGGCAGCGGAAGCACCTCCCAGAGCGAGAACAACGAGCCCGAAGTCATGGAAGGCGACGACTTCGGCAACGGCGCCATCGGCACCCACGGCGGCGTCTCCAGCGGCAGCGTGTACGCCTCCGAGGCCGGCCTGGAGATCCTGCAGGCCGGCGGCAACGCCATCGACGCGGCTGTGGCCACCGCGTTCGCCGTCGGCGTCTGCGAGCCTTGGCTGAGCGGCATCGGCGGCTGCGGCATGATGACCGTTTACATGAAGGATACCCACGACTACGAGGTCCTGGAGTATATGGAGACCGTGCCCGTGGCTGTGCAGCCCGGCTGGTATAACCCCGAGACCGACGTAGCCACCGCCAAGAACGCAGCTGTACCCGGCCAGGTCATGGGTCTGCTGACTGCCCTGGAGAAATACGGCACCATGAGCCGCGAGGAGGTCATGGCCCCCGCCATCAAGCTGGCCCGGGACGGCTTCGCCATGGAGAAGCGTCTGGCTGACGCCATTGCGGACAACTATGACAACTTCAATGAAGAGGGTCTGGCCATCTACACCAACGACGGCATTCCCTATGCCGAGGGCGACCTGTTCAAGAACGAGCCTCTGGCCAACACCCTGCAGACCATCGCTGACGGCGGCATCGACGCCTTCTATAACGGCGAGCTGGCCGACAAGATGGTGGAGGGCCTGCAGGCCAACGGCAGCCTGATGGCCAAGGAGGACCTGGCCAGCTACACCGTGGCCGAGCGAGAGCCTATCCGCACCACCTATTATGGCTACGAAGTGGTCACCGTACCGCCGCCCTCCAACGGCGGCGACTGGCTGCTGGAGATGCTGAACATCATGGAGAACAAGGACATCAAGCAGTACGACGTGAACAGCCTGGATTACCTGTATGTATACAACGAGGCCTGCCGTATTGCTCTGACCGACTCCTACAGCTACATCGGTGACCCCGCCTTCTTCAACCTGCCCGTGGACCAGATGATCTCCAAGGAGTTCGCCGCTGAGCGCGCCCAGCTGATCGATGTGGACAACAAGGCCGCCATGGAGGAAGTGCCCAAGAGCAATCTGCCTGTTGAGAAGCTGGACCCCACCGCGGAGGACAGCAAGCACACCACCCACATCGCCGTCATCGACCAGTACGGCAACATCGTGTCCACCACCAACACCCTGGGCAACGGCTGGGGCTGTAAGTTCCTGGCTCCCGGTCTGGGCTTCTACTACAACAGCCACATTGGCAATCTGGACCACAGCAACCCCGACAGCCCCGACTATGTCATGCCTGGTAAGCGCGTGCGCTCCACCATCTCCCCCTCTCTGGTGCTGAAGGACGGCAACCCCATCATGGCCGTCGGTTCCCCCGGCTCCCTGGCCATTCCTCCCGCAGTGGCCGCTACCATCAACAATGTTCTGCTGTACGGCATGAACATCCAGCAGGCCATCAACCTGCCCCGCGCCATGGCGATCAGCCGCTCCAAGGGCCTGTCCACCACCACTATGACCATCGAGCAGCCCCGCTTCGATGCCGACCTGGTGGCGCAGCTGGAGGCTCTGGGCTACAAGATGAAGGACGTTGGCGAGTATAACATGGCCGTGGGCGGCATCGCCGCTATCTATCTGGATCGGGAGAACGGCAAGTTCTATGCCGGCGCCGACCCCAGACGCGGCTATAAGGCCCTGGCCTATTGAGTTTCCCCTGACTGACTGATTTCTGAGCTTATTCTGAACGGCTTCCTCTCCCGCCGGTGCATCCGGCGGGAGAGGGACCGAGAATCGACCCGCGGCTGTCCGCACAAAACCGGCGTACCGGCACCTGCTCCGGAGCAGAGCTTCCGGCAGATGCCCCGCCGAGGGGAGTGAATGATTTGAATTTAACAGAAACCTATTTGCTATTATTCGTCATGCTGGCGGTCGTGGCGGTCGTCAGCGTCCTGTTCAAAGGAAAGAACGGGCTAATCAGCCCAATGATCTTTGTGGCGGGGCTGATCACCGCTCTGGTGGCCGGAATGGGCTTCCGGCTGCGGGAGGTGACGGAGGGCCCCTTTGTTTACGTCGACAATCTTATGTGGGTCCTGTGCGGCGCCATCTTTGTGTATGCGCTGTACCTGAACGGAACATTTCAATTTCTGTTTGACAAATGGAGAGGGGCCAAGCTGGGCCCCGTGGCCCGGCTGTTCGTGCTGATCCTTTTCCTGGGCCTGCCCGGTATGCTGACCGGCACCGCCCTGGCCAGCGTGGCCACCACCGGCCTGATCGTGGGACGGTATCTGCTGGACAAGGGCATTGAGAAAACGAAAGTCGTGGAAGTGGTAACTATGGGCAGCCTCTTTGGGATGCTGCTGCCCCCCCTGTGCGTGCCGGCCATGGCCTTTGCCATTGCCCGCCAGGGTCTGTATCCCGCTTCCTTCGAGGGCTTCTTTCTTCCCATCCTGGTGCTGACCCTGCCGGCGCTGATCGTCTACTGCGCTCTGTCCGGCCGGCGCCTGCTGGAGGGTGCGGATGCGGAGGAGCAGGTGGAGAAGAAGGGCGGCGCGGTCTGCCTCATTCCTCTGCTGGTGGTGGTGGTGCTGGTCATCTGCCACAACTTCCTCTATTTTGTAATGCCTTTCCTGGGCTACCCCGTGATTTATGTGATCGGCTTTGTGCTGGCCCTGATCTTCAAATGCCAGGGCGTCAACGCACTGACGGCCGCCTCTGAGGGCATCCGTACCGTGTCCATCGAGCTGGCCATGATCCTGGCCTTCGCCTCTGCCATCGAGGTGTTCAATACGGTGGGCGTCAACGGCACTCTGGCGGCTCAGATCAAGATCGCGGGCGTAAATTCCACCTTGATGTCTCTGGTGTTTGCTCTGCTCTTGCTGGTCGGCGGAGCGGTACTCGGCACTCCCTTTGCGTATACGCTGGGCGCTGTGGCCGTCTATCAGGTCAGCAACGCCAACTACACCACCGGCTCTGAGCTGCTGATGATGGCGCTGGGCGTCACCGTGGCGCTGACCATGCTTCTGTCCCTGCGGGGCGGCATTGCGGACAGCGTCTGCCAGCAGCTGGGGGTCGCCGGTGTGACCGGACCCGGGATCGCTAAGCGCAATGTGATCACCGTGCTGCTGCTGGTGGTGGCAGTGATCGTCTTCCTGTGTGCGTCCGGGCTTTCCGTACTGATGATTTAAGGGGAGGGACAAAAATGATACAGGCTTTGTATATCATCTATCGGATCATTGTGGCGGTCCTGGCCCTGCTGGTGATTTGGGACATTATCCGGGAGAAGTCCCTGGCTCATGTGCTGTCCCTTGGCCTTATCAGCATCCCGCTGATCATGCGCGCGCTGATGATCAAGTAAGGGGGGCGGAACGATGAAAAACAACACATTGATCCGCAACATCGCAGTATTGCTGGTGGTGGCGCTGGTATGCGTCATGACGGGGCAGATCTATCTGAAGCAGCTGAAGAACGATACCTTCTATACCGCCAACCCCAACATCACCAAGGTGCTGCATTTGAGCGACTATAACCCCAACCTGAAGGGGACGGCCAACGATGTGGAGGTCTACGTCTTTGACAGCGGCGTCCCCGGCGGCAAGGCCCTGATCTACGGCGGCACCCACACCAACGAGGTGGGCTCCATGCTCAGCGCGGTGACCTATCTGGAAAACGCCAAGTGCGAGGTGGGCACCCTGTACATCATGGTACACGCCAACAACAGCGGCTACAGCCACACCCAGCCCCTGCTGGGTCAGGGCAACAAGATGACCTTTGATCTGGCGGACGGCACCACCCGGGAGTTCCGCATCGGTACCCGGATCTCCAATCCGGTGCATCAGTGGCCCGACCCCAACTACCACCTGAACACCTCGAAGCGGGAGCTGAAGCATGAGGAGATCGCGGAGATCCGGAACCTGAACCGGAACCACCCCGGCGAGGAGAGCGGCTATCTGACGGAGATGACCTGCTACGCCATCCGCAACCTGATCAACACGGAGAATATCGACTTCATCTATGACGGCCACGAGGCGGGCGGCGAGTCTGTGCGCCTGGTAAACTACCTGGTGGTGCACGAGAACGCCATACCCCTGGGCTCGGCCGCGGTGATGAACTGCGTAATCAACAACCTGCCCTTCAAGCTGGAGATCTCCGGACAGACCTCCTACGGCCTGTCCCACCGCGGTCTGGGCGACAACACCAACGCCCTGTGCACCCTGTTTGAGACCTGCAACCCTGCCATGGGCAGCTATCACGACAAGATGACGGAGGACCTGTTCAAAAACGGACGCTCCGGCAACTACCTGGCTATGCACCAGGCGGGCCTGTTCCCCAACTCCTATGACTTTGACGAGAACGGCTGGCCCATTGAAAAGCGTACCGCCTATCACATGAGCATGAGTCTGGAGCTGATCAATACCCTGGAGACGCTGTACCCCGACAAGCCCATGAAGGTCACCGGTATGCCCGACGCCAACGAGATGATCGAAAAGGGCCTGGAGTATACCCTGAAGTCCCTGGCCTGAGCAGTGGCACATTTATCCTTTGTATGCTCTTCCCCCTTCGGGGAACGCAGAAATAGCATCTATAAGAATTTTAGGAGGTCACAACAATGAAGAAATTTGCATCTGTCATTTCTATGCTGCTGATCTGCAGCATGGCTCTGACTGCCTGCGGCAGCAACGGCGGCGACAAGTCCACCGGCGGCAGCACCCAGCAGCCCGGCACCAGCCAGGGCGCGGCCAGCAGCCAGGGCGCGGCCAGCAGCCAGGGCGCGGCCAGCACCGGCGACAGCAGCGGCTACACCTTCCGCACCAGCGCTGACAATAAGGTCGTCACCGAGAACGGCACCTTCACCAAGGACAGCATCGAGTATCCCGTACTGATCACCTCCATCGGCCAGAGCGCTGACGTGTCCATGCTGGACGCCCTGATGAAGAAGGTGGGCGCTGATTACACCTTCAACGCCACCGCCAGCGCTGACGATGTCGCCAACTACAAGACCGTGATCATCGCCTGCGGCGCTTCCTCCAAGGGCCTGGGCGCCGCCGGTATCTCCCAGGAGGATGAGCTGGCCCGTGCCAACGCCATCGCCCAGACCGTGAAGGACAACGGCATCACCGTGATCGCGGCCCACCTGGGCGGCGCTTCCCGCCGCGGCGCTCTGTCCGACCAGTTCAACGACATCGCCCTGGGCGTTGCCAACTATGTGATGGTCGTGGAGGAGGGCAACGACGACGGCAAGTTCACCGACGCCGCTACCGACAAGGGTGTGCCTATCACGCTGCTGCACTCCATCGCCGACGCCATCACTCCTCTGACCGAGCTGTTCGGCGCCTGATCCCATTATCTTACGCTGCTTGAAGGTTGGTCCATGTCCCGGGCTCCCCATGGGGGAGCCCGGGACGGATAAAGGCGGTTCTGGTTTGATCCAGGAGCAAAGCCTGCTTTGGACGGCAAGCATACCACACAGCAGCCTTTGCTCGTGCATAAAACCAGAAATATACACTTTTATTCTTTGGGGGGATAGATTTGGACATTGAACTGATTACTTTCCTGGCTATGCTGGCTACCTTCCTGCTGGCCAACTTCCTGGTCAAGCTGCCGGTCAGCCTGTCCATGGTCGCCGGCGCTGTGGTAGGCGCCCTTGTGGCGGGAGAGGGAATTCCCATCCGGCACCTGTTTGAGGGTACCTTCGTCTATATGGACACCATCCTGATCATTTCTATGGCAATGATTTTTATGACGGTGATTCAGGAGTCCGGCGCCCTGGAGGCGCTGAACGCTGTGATCGTATCCAAGTTCTACAAGGTGCCCGCGGTCATGCTGGTGCTGCTGATGTTTATCATCATGTTCCCGGGCATGATTACCGGCTCATCCACTGCGGCGGTGCTGTCCGCCGGTGCGATCGTGGCCCCTATCCTGCTGATGATGGGCATTCCCGCCCCACAGACCGGCGCTATCCTGGCGGTGGGCTCCATCATGGGCATGGCGGCCCCTCCGGTAAATATCCCCGCCATGCTGATTGCCGGCGGCGTGGATATGCCCTACATCGGGTTTGAGGGTCCCCTGGCCTTTATGACCTTCCCCTGCGCGGTCTTTACCGTGCTGTTCATTGGCCTGCGGTACTGCCGCCACCTGGACTATGAAAAGCTGAAGAACGGCCTGAATCTGGAGATCGGCAAGCAGTACGGTCTGAAGCTGTACATCCCCATTCTGGTGGTGATCGTGCTGATGGTGGGCGGCCGTGCGTTGCCCAACGTGTTCCCCAACTTGGGAATGCCCCTGATCTTCTTCATCGGCAGCGTAGTGGGCCTGTTCACCGGCCGGAAGTTTGACCCCATCAAGACGGTGTCCAACGCCATCCATACCACGGTGCCCGTGCTGGGTAAGCTGATGGGTGTGGGCATGTTCATCCAAATCATGACTCTCACCGGCGTGCGCGGCTATATCGTGATCAACTGCTTCGGCTTCGGTACGCTGGTGCTGTACGCCGCGGTCTGTCTGGTCATGCCTGCCTTCGGTGCCGTGTCTTCCTACGGCGCAGCCTCCGTGCTGGGTGTGCCCTTCCTGCTGGCGCTGTTGGACTCCGGCAACCAGATCGTCATTGCGGCGGCCCTGTCCTTCATCTGCTCTATGGGTGACCTGATGCCCCCCACCGCGCTGGCGGGCAACTATGCCGCCCAGATCGTGGAGCAGAAGTACTCCAAAGTGCTGCGGTACTGCGCCATTCCCTTTGTGGTCTGTGTGCTGTACGGCCTGGTCACGATCCTGAAATCCAGTGCGCTGGGCTTCTTGACCTAATAGGGGAGGGAAATAGTTATGTTGATGTATGTATATTTGGGTCTGATCCTCTTCCTGCTCATCTTTGTGCTGAAGGATATGTTTCGGGAGAAGAACCTGCTGGCACAGATCGACGCCGCCCTTGTGGTCGTTCCGCTGATCCTGCGGCTGCTGCTGATCAAGTAAGGGGGAGGGTGCCATGAAAATCGAAGTGAAAAAGAGCTGGCTGTCCGCGATCATTCTCTTGGCCCTGTCCGCGTGCGCCATCGTCTATCTGGCCACTCAGTTCCTGTCCATGCGGGAGAAGGAGCCTATTTACCCCGGTCCCGGCGTGACAGAGATCAAGATGTTGTCCGACTGGTATCCCGCCCTGAAGGACACCGCCGGAGACACGGAGGTCTATGTGCTGAAGGGAGAGAAGGAAGGCAACTCCATGCTGGTGCTGGGCGGCACCCACGGCAACGAACCCTCCGGCCTGGTGGGCGCGATCCTGCTGATTGAAAACGCCGTGCCCAAGGAGGGTACCCTGTATGTGATCCCCCGGACCAACGCCAGCGGCCTGACCGCCACTGACCCCCAGGAGGGCGCCCCCATGCGCTTTACCATCGAGACACCCGGCGGCGAGCGCTGGTTCCGTTTCGGCTCCCGGGCCACCAACCCCGTGAACCAGTGGCCTGACCCGGAGATCTATGTCCACGCCACCTCCGGCCAGCGTCTGTCAGGTTCCGAGACCCGGAACATCAACCGGGCCTATCCCGGCCGCACCGACGGCACCTTTACGGAAAAAGTGGCCTACGGCGTGACCCAGCTGATCAAGACGGAGAATATCGACATTACGGTGGACCTGCATGAGGCATCCCCCGAGTACCCCACCATCAATACCATCGTGGCCCACCAGCGGGCCGCTGAGCTGGGCGCTCAGGCCCTGCTGAATATGCAGCTGGAGGGCATGAGCATCGGCCTGGAGCCCTCCCCGGAGAATCTGCACGGCCTGACCCACCGGGAACTGGGCGACTACACCGATACCCTGGCGCTGCTGATGGAGACCTCCAACCCCTCTCAGGGCCGTCTCCGTGGCCGCACCGACGCGGACCTGGTGGTGACCGGTAAGGACAAGTTCTATGTGAAGGCCGCCCAGCTGGGCCGCCTGTACGACTATGGCTATGGGGAGAGTGGCCGATCCATCTCCGAGCGCGTTGCCCGCCACGTGACCGGTGTGGCGCAGTTTGCTGTGGCCTTTAACGAGATGGGATTGGGCAGCATCGTCATCGATGGGATCCCCGCGTATGACGATATGGTGGCCGATATCGGTCCCTACCTGATTCCCAAGACCTGATACCGGGTATGAGCAAGGAGGTTCTCACTATGAAGCGTTTGCTGTTAGGCGCCCTGTGCGCGGCGGTGCTGCTGTGCGGCTGCTCCGCCAAGCAGGGGGGGGATAGTTCAAATCCGGGCTCCGACTCCAGTCAGGGTGCGGCGTCCTCTAAGGATGGCTCATCCTCTCAGGAGACGGGGTATGACCGCCGTCCGGCGATCTCCCGCCCGGAGATCGGCGCCGATGTGGTGATCGATCCGCCCTATGACTTTGATCCGGACACTATGGTGCCTGCTGACTTCGGCGACTATTTCACCCAGGACTACCCCACCCAGGTCAGCACCTACCTGCTGGGGGAGGGAACGGATATTGAAAATGAAGTCACCGTGCTGAAGGGGCAGGAGGACGGCCCCACGGTCTATATCGTGGCCGGCGTCCACGGCGATGAGATCGCCGGCTGGATGACGGGAAAGCTGGTAAAGAAGATCGGCATCAAGGCGGGGGAGTTGCATATCCTTGCCCCCGCAAACCGCTGGGGCGCCAGCGCCGACCCCAGGACCCGCTATGTGACGGAGCAGCAGGACCTGAACCGCTCCTTCCCCGGCGACCCCGATGGGACCATGGCGGAGCGGGTGGCCGACTCCATCTATCAGGATATCGCCAAGGTGGACCCCATCTTCCTGTTCGACCTGCATGAGGCCCGGGCCAACAAGTCCGACCGGGACTTTCTGGGCAGCTCCCTCATCTATACCAGCCTGGACAAGATGAGCGATATGTATATGGACCTGCTGATGGCCACCGAGACAGGGGACCTGTGCTCTGAGCGCTTCAACTTCTATGGTCCCGGCCCCGTTGGCAGTATCAACAATACGGTAACTACCAATCTGGAGATCCCCACCATCACGGTGGAGACCTACCGGGGTTATCCCCTGGAGCGCCGCATTGGCGACCAGCTGGCGATCGTGCAGTATGTGCTGACCTATTACGGGCTGCTGTAAACGGGCGGCCGGCACACGGGGCAGATAAAAGGGAAAAACCGCCCCGCCATTCCCCAGGAGTGGCGGGGCGGTTTTTAAATCAGCGCGGAGAGATGACAAAGCCTCTCCCATAGGATAAAATAGAGGAAAAAGAGCGAAAGGAGGGGGCGGAGATGGAAGCAAAGACGTTATTCGACCGACAGGAGCGGCAGAACAGACCGCTAAACCGGAAGTTGTTGGTGGTCGGAGTGATTTTGCTGGCGCTGGGGATCCTGGCCCCCGCTTTTCTGACGGTGGACAACTTCGGCATCTATCCCACCCTTCGGCAGGCGGTCTATAAGAATGAGAAGATTTATGTTCTCTTGGCGGCCCTGAAGCTGGTGGCTCTGAACTCCCTCCGGGCAGTGCCCCACTATCTGGGGGCGTTTTTTCTGGCGGAGGCCATCAACGACTGGCGGATCAAGGGCTACTCCGCTCTGTCTGTTATGATTGTCTGTCTGACCATCCCTGGGGTATATATGGTCATCGAGCGGCTGTATCGGGTCCGCTACGACTTTGGGGCCCCGGCCATCTCCATGGTGGTCATCCTGATCATTTTTTCCCGTATCCATCTGGACTTTACTAATACGGGGAAGAAGGTCATGTTGTTCGTGCTTCTGATTTTCTCCATCAATTTTCTGGATGTGATGCCCGCCCTGCGGGGCCTGCCCATCGGCCGGGGCGACTCCTCGGTGGACGTCAAAATTGCCGCTGGGTTCCTGGAGGCAGAGGGCTTTTTGCAGGGGATGGCAGCCATCTGCAGCCTGTTATTTTTCGGGGTGGCCATGCTGATGCTCATGCTGGTGCTGGACGGGGACAACATCCAGCGCATCAGCGAGCAGAAGCAGCAGAACGAGCGGGCCCTGATGGAGACCCGGATGCGGGTGCTGGAGAACCGCACCTATATGGAGCTGAACCACCTGGTCCACGACCTGAAATCCCCCCTGACCAGCATCCAGGCGCTGGTAGGAGTGGTAAAGCTGTCCTGTGACAGCCGGGGGGACAGCAGAGAGGTCAAATATCTGGAAAAGATCGAGGCCAATGTGGAGCGAATGAGCAGGATGATCTCGGAGATTCTCTATGAGAATCAGTTGCGGGTGGTGACCACCCAGCACATCGTCACTGGGATCCTATCGCACACCTCCGCCATGGAATACGCGGAGATGGTCCGTGTGACTAACGATGCGCCCCTGGCGCAGATCGAGGTCAATGTGATCCGCTTCTCCCGGGCCATTGTGAATCTGATCGAAAATTCCTTCTATGCGGTGAACCGGCAGACAGGGCAGATCGCCCTGCGGGTGTTCCGGGAAGAAGGAGGTACCCACCCCAGGGTGTGCTTTCAGGTGAAGGACAACGGCGTGGGTATCGACCGGGAGCAGCTGAGCATGATCTGGCAGAAGGGTTACTCCACCCGCAGCTCCAGCGGATTGGGGCTGAGCTTTGTGGAGATGGTGGTCCAGCAGAGCGGAGGAGAGGTCTCGGTGGAGAGCACCCCGGGGCAGGGGACGGCCATCACCATCCATCTGCCCCAGGTAACGGAAAAGGAAGGATAAACAACGGGCAGCTGCCCGGCGGCAGAGAGGAGGACCTGAAAATGGAAGATTGGAACAACAGAGTGCTGAACGGGTTTGTGACGGAGCGGGCTGTGGCGTGCTGCGGCGTGACGGCGGTCCCGGGGGAGCCCTGGGCGGTAGTTCGGGCCGCACCCGGCATGGACCGGAAACGGTATCAGCGGCAGTACAGCGTCCTGCGCGGCTATGCGGTGCTGGCCCTGGGCCGCGGGCCGCAGGCGGGAGAGCGGGTGGAGCTCTCTGCCCTGAAGCTGCCCGGGGAGGAAGGGGCCGATGCCGCGGCCGCCGTGTGGTTCGCCCGGGCCTGTGAGAGTACGGACACGGCTGGGACGGTCATGGCGGTCTATCAGGGCTTCCGGGCCCTGCCCGGCGGCCAGGAGCTGATGAGGCGCTATCTGTCTCCGGCGGCGCTGGAGCAATTCCCCCAGTGGGTCCAGGCGGCCCGGGGGGAGGAGAATGACCTGGGGGAGAACAGCCCGGAGCCTGCGGACCGGACCCTTTGGGCCCAGGTGGACCGGGAGGTTCTGTGCCGCTCCCTGAGGCAGGCCTGCTTGGACGCTGGATAACGGGGCGAGGAGGAGAAAAGCATGAGTAAATTCAGCAAGCAGCTGGATTACCTGGTGACCAGCCTTGTGCTGATGGGGACTGGGCTGCTGTTCCTGTTCCTGAATCGGGGGCTGAACACCTATTCTGCGCTGCATTTCAGCCTGCTGCAGATCTGCCAGAGTGTGCTGCTCCTGATCATGGCGGCCCTGTCCATCTATGGGGAGCTGGGAAGGAAAAAGGCCGCCCAGCCCCAGGCGGATCAGGAGACTGGCAACGGAGAAAAGGACACCATAGACAGCGTCAACGCCACCATGCTGCTGGTGGTAGTGACGGTGCTGGTGGTGGGCTTTTATATGTTCACCGCCAAAACCTCCGACCAGATCCAGGGGATGACGGCCCCCATCCACATGGTAGTCTGTGTGGTGGCCTTCATCCTCTATGCCTGCGTAGAGAAATGGTGGTCCATGAAGATGAAGCAGATTCAGGACGCTTACAGCATCTGCAACCTGATGGTCGTTGACAAGGCGGCCATCATCCTGCTGTTCCTGGATATGGTGATGAGCTTTACCGGCCTGTTTCAGGTCACTAAGTATGTGGACTGGTGCATCGTGGGGCTGTGGCTGTATGTGGCCGCAGCGGCGGGGGTCAGCGTGGCGGTGAAGGTGCTGCGCCACGGCAACGAGCTGGAGTTTTACCTCTACGTTCCGCTGCCCTTCTTCTACCGTCGCTGGGGCACCCAGCGCAGCGGCGCGCTGGACTGGCTGGAGCAGAATACGGGCATCTCCATGCGCTCTCTGTGGAGCCTGAAATTCCTGCGCACCACCCTGCCCACCTGCGCCCTGGGTGTGGTGCTGGTGCTGTGGCTGTCCACCTGCTTCGTCCAGGTGGAGGCCTATCAGCAGGCGGCGCTGTACCGCTTCGGGCGATTGGAGCAGGAGGATATCCTGGCCCCCGGCCTGCATTTCAAGCTGCCGGTGCCCTTCGAGGTGGCCAGGGTCTATGATGTGAGCCACGCCAAGACCATGATCGTGGGCTACGAGGGGGATGTGGAGAACCAGAACAACCTCTGGACCATGGCCCACAAGGGGGAGGAGCAGAAGCTGCTGCTGGGGGCCGGACGGGAGCTGGTGGCCATCAACCTGAAGGTGATCTACCGCATCAGTGACCTGCACGCCTATCTCACCAACTACGCCGCGCCGGAGTCGGCTTTGAACGCCAAGGGCTATGAGATCGTGATGCACGCGACGGTAGACACCGACATCAATACTGTGATGAGCGAGGACCGCAGCATCCTCTCCCACCAGATCGAGGAGCAGCTGAAGGAGTACGCCCAGCAGGCGGAGCTGGGGCTGGAGGTCATGGGGGTCACCCTGGCCAGCATCCATCCCCCCATTGAGATCGCTGACATTTACCAGAGCGTGGTCAGCGCCAGAATCCAGAAGCAGGCCGCCATCCTGACGGCGGAGGGGACGGCCCTGGTGTCCAAGGAGCAGGCGGAGGCTGACCGCCAGGTGGCGATGAACCAGGCCGGGATCACCCGGGACGAGCGGGTGTCCGCCGCCAACGCGGAGGTCACAGAGTATAACGCCAGCATTGAGGCGTATCAGCTGGACCCGGAGGTCTATGAGCTGGACCGCTATCTGGATGCGGTGCAGAACACCATAGCGGGGCGGAAGAAGTATTTGATTGGCGCCGGTGTGGACCAGAGCAGCCTGTACAGCGGATTTCTGAACCGCTTTGCCGGACAGACGCAGACCGGCGAAGCGGACAGCAGCGTGGGAAAGGACGGAGCGGGATGAATCAGAAACGGATCGTAAAATGGGGCTTCGCCGTGATCGTGGCGGCCATCATCGGATTTTTCGGCTTTGTGTTCAAGGTGGACGAGGGCCGGTGCGCGGTGGTCACCCGCTTCGGCGCGGCTCGGGCGGAGATCACCCAGGCTGGGATGTATTTTCGTCTGCCCTGGCCCTTCGAGAATGTGAGCATCTATGACGCGAGAAAGCAGTATATGGACTCCGGCTATCTGGAGACGCTGACCCACGACAAAAAGAACGTGATTATGCAGACCTACGCCATCTGGAGCATTGCCGATCCGCTGAAGTATTACACCAGCGTGGGGGACACCGCCCTGGCGGAGAAGTACCTGGGCGACCTGATCACCAATTCCAAGAACGGGACCATGGGCAGCTATGACTTGTCCTCCTTGGTGTCGATGAATGAGGACGACATTAAGATTAGCAAGATCGAGGAGCAGATGCGCACCGAGGTGGCCGCCCATGCCCGGGACCAGTACGGCATTCAGCTGCATGACCTGCGGCTGAAGCGGCTGGGCCTGCCCGCCACCAACGTGCAGAGCGTATTCACCCAGATGCAGGCCGAACGGCAGAAGTACATCGACCAGCTGCTGGCCGAGGGTGAGCGGGACGCCAAAATCATTACCAGCGAGGCGGACGCCGAAGCGGCCCAGATCATTGCTGAGGGCCGGGAGCAGGCGGCCCAGATCAATGCCCAGACAGAGCAGGAGACGGCCCAGATCTATGCCCAGGCCCACACCCAGGACCCGGAGCTGTATAAGTTCCTGCGCAAGCTGGCGGCGGTGGAGGCCTCCGTGGATGAAAATACGGTGATGATCATCAAGATGGATCAGGCCCCCTTCGATGTGCTGGACGGCGACTGAGGGGGACGGGATATGAAGCATTCAGAGCGGTTTGTCGCCATCGTCAACACGGCGATCCAGTACTGCAAGTGGCTGATCCTGATCCTGGTGGTGCTGATTTGCTGCTCGGGAATACGGGTTATCAACAACTACGAGGTGGGCGTGGTGCTGCGCTTCGGCCGCCTGGTGGGGGATACCCAGGAGGAGCAGATAAAGCAGCCCGGCCTGCTGCTGGCCTTTCCCTATGTGATCGACGAGGTCATCAAGGTCCCGGTGGGCAAGGTGCAGGAGGTGTCCATCACCACCCACGCCGCCGCCGCGGACCCCACCTATGCGGATATTGCCAGCACCGGCTATCTGATCACCGGTGATGAAAATATCCTGCACATCAACGCGACTTTGAAATACCGGATTACAGACCCGGTACAGTACGCCCTTTACAACAGTGTCCCCCAGGATACCATCAACGGTGTGGTCAGCGGCGTGATGGCCAGCTGTGCCAGCTCGGACAGCGTGGACGGCCTACTGACCGACCAGAAGGAGGAGTATGCACAGGAGGTCATCCGCCAGTCTCAGGTCCGCCTGGACCAGCTGGACCTTGGGATAACCGTCATCGGCCTGGAGTTCCAGAGCATCACCCCGCCTAACGCCCTGAAGTATCACTTCGACCAGGTGAACGCCGCCTATGTGGAGAAAGAGACTAAGATCCAGGAGGCCAAGCAGTACCGGGAAAAGGTGGTGCCCGACGCCAAGGCGACGGCGGATACCATGGTCACGGACGCCCAGATCAATCAGTCCCAGAAGCTGACCACGGCCAACGACCGGGTGGCTGAGTTCTACGGTCTGCTGGAGGAGTATCAGCGCAACCAGGATGTGGTGCAGGAGCGGGTGTTCCGGGAAAAGGTGACTGCGATCCTGAATAAGATGGGCGGCAAGCTGGTACTGCCCGAGGGGGACGGAACGCCCCAAATCTTCCTGCCCTAAGGAGGTGGAGCAATGGAAAACCTGACCCATACCGCGGAGCACGTGCTGGAGGACTTCCACTCCGCCGACCTGTCCCAGAGCGAAAAAAAGAAGATCTCCCGGGAGATCTCCACGGCCCTGGCGGCTATGACCTGTCTGGTGGCGGGGCTGATCTATAAGCTGTTGTTCCCCCAGCAGGCCGCGGTGGCAGGCCTGATCTACTCCGTAGGCGTGCTGATTGAGGGGGTGCCCCTGCTGATTACAGCAGTGAAGGGCTTTATGCAGCAGGATGTGGTCAACGCCATGGAAATCCTGGTGACCATTGCGGTGCTGGCCTGCTACATCACCGGACAGCATGAGCTGGCCATCCTGATCCCCGTTGTGCTCAGCGTGGTCCACTTTCTGGAGGAGCGCAGCATCATGGGCGGCCGGGACGCCATTGAGGGCCTGAAAAATATGCAGGCCTCCACCGCTCTGCTGCTGACGGAGGACGGGGAGCAGACGGTGGACGCGGCCGCGCTGCAAAAGGGGGATGTGATCCTGGTGCGGCCCGGTATGTCCCTGCCCATTGACGGTATGGTGCTGTGGGGCAACTCCAACATCGACCAGAAGTCCCTGACCGGCGAGCCCCTGCCCGCCGCAGTGGCGGAGGGGGACACGGTGTACGCCGGTACGACGAATCTGGACGGCGTAATCAAGGTCCGGGTGGAGAAGGAGTATCAGGACACCTCCTTCCATAAAATCGTGGATATGCTGGAGGAAGCACAGAAGATTTCCCTGCCCGAGATGCGCATCGTAGACCGCTTTATGCACTACTATATCCCCTTTGCCCTCTCCGTTGCGGCCCTGACCGCCCTGCTGACCCGGCAGATCGGCAACGCCATCGCGGTGTTGGTGGTGAGCTGCCCCTGCGGCCACATGCTGGTCAGCTCCGCCCCCATGATCGCGGCCCTGGCTGCGGCCACCAAGCGGGGGATTTTGATCAAAAACTCCAAGTTTGTGGAGCAGCTGACCCAGGTGGAGACGGTGGTATTCGATAAGACGGGGACCATCACCAGGGGTGAGCTGTCGGTTAGCGGCTGCTTCTGCCAGCAGGCGGCCAGCCGGGAGGAGCTGCTGTCGGCGGGGGCCAGCGTGGCCTGCGCCTCTATGCACCCCATTTCCCGCTCTCTCATGCGGGAGGTGGGCCGGCTGTCCTATGATCGGGGTTTTGAGGTGCGGGAGCTGTCCGGCAAGGGTATCGCCGGCCGGAGGGGAGAGGAGGAGATCCTCTTCGGCAGCCGGATGTGGATCGAGTCTCTTGGCTACCATACAGAGGACCCCGGGATGGTCAGCGCCGGCCCGTCCAACTGGATCGTGCGGGGTGGAAAGGTGCTGGGCTGCCTGATGTTCGACGACTCCATCCGGCCGGAGGCCGGACAGGCGGTGGAGGAGCTGCGGCGCCTGGGGGTGAAGCGCTCTGTTCTGCTCACCGGAGACAGGGAGCAGGCCGCCCGCACCATCCAGGCCCAGGCAGACATCGACGAGGTCTATTACCAGCTGCTGCCCCAGGAGAAGCTGGAGCGGGTGAAGCTGCTGCGACAGGACAGCCAGGTGCTGGCGGTGGGCGATGGGATCAATGACGCTCTGGCTCTGGCGGAGGCGGACGTGGGGATCGCCATGGGTGCTATGGGCTCTGACGTGGCCATTCAGAGCGCTGACATCGCCCTGATGAACAACGACCTGGAAAATATCCCCTTCGTGATCTCCCTGGCCCGGATGACGAAGAACACCATGTATCAGAATATCGGTATCGCCTTTTCCGTGAGTATGTTCATGATGCTGCTGTCCGCCGTGGGCCTGATCCCGGCCCTGGCGGGGGCGTTCCTGCACAACATCGGCGCTTTTATCATTCTGATCAACAGCTCGCAGATCCTCCGCCGGGCCAGAAAGCCCCGGGAGGAGATCGACCAGGCCATCCGCCAGGAGGAAGAAAACGAGGCAGAGGAGGCGGCCCAGGCGCTGGCAGAGAAGGAAGCTGCGCCCGAGGAGGAAGCGAAACAGTAAAAAACCACCCCCGCTGCCATGCAGCGGGGGTGGTCCGTTTCCTTATCAATTCATTTCGTGGCTGTTCAGCAGGCCCTGCTTGATGTCCCACAGCTTCTGAGACAGGTCTACATAGTAGTTATGGGGATTCTCGAAGCGCTTGACCTCGTCCCACAGGGCGTCTACCTGCCGCTGGCAGTAGGAGCGGCTGGCCTGAAGGTCGGGCACCTGATACACCAGCTTGCCGTTTTGGAAGATGGGTACCAGCAGCTCGCGGGCCTCCACATCGGTGAACACCTTCCGCTTCCAGGTGGCGTTGGGATCGAACAGCTCGATGGGCTGGGAGAAGTCAAACTCCTCGTCATGCAGACAGATCAGGTCCACCTCGGCCTTTCCAGTGCTCTTGGAGAACAGGCGGTAGACCTTTTTGAAGTGGGGAGTGGTGATCTTGGTGGGGTTTTCGCTGATTTTGATCTTGGGGATAATGGTGCCGTCCTCGTCCTCGATGGCCACCAGCTTGTACACACCGCCGAATACGGGCTCGGAGCGGGAGGTGATCAGCCGTTCGCCCACGCCGAAGGAGTCGATGCGGGCCCCCTGGCGTACCAGATCCCGGATGATATACTCGTCCAGGGCGTTGGAGGCAAAAATCTTACAGTCGGTCAGTCCGGCCTCGTCCAGCATCTGGCGGGCCTTCTGGGACAGATAGGTCAGGTCGCCGCTGTCCAGCCGGATGCCGCACTTGGTAATGCCCTGGGGCAGCAGGACCTCTTTAAAGGCACGGATGGCGTTGGGTACGCCGGACTTGAGCACGTTATAGGTGTCCACCAGCAGGGTGGCGTTGGTGGGATAAAGCTGGCAGTAGGTCTTAAAAGCGGTGTACTCGTCGGGGAACATCTGCACCCAGGAGTGGGCCATGGTGCCCGTGGCGGGGGAGCCGTAGTGCTGATCGGCCATGGTACAGGCGGTGGCGGAGCAGCCGGCGATATAGCTGGCCCGGGCGCCCAGCAGAGCGCCGTCGGGGCCGTGGGCCCGGCGGGAGCCGAACTCAGCCACAGGACGGCCTTCGGCCGCCCGGACAATGCGGTTGGATTTGGTGGCGATGAGGCACTGGTGGTTCAGGCTGAGCAGGACGAAGGTCTCGATAAACTGGGCCTGAATGGCGGGGGCCCGGACGGTGAGAATGGGTTCGTTGGGAAAAATGGGAGTGCCCTCGGGCACGGCCCAGATATCGCCGGTGAAGCGGAAATCCCGCAGATAGTTTAAAAATTCCTCGTTAAAGCAGCCCTTGGAGCGCAGGTATTGAATATCCTCGTCATCAAAGTGGAGAGACTGGATATATTCCACCACTTGTGCCAGTCCGGCTGCGATGGCGAAGCCGGCCTTGTCAGGAACCGTGCGGTAGAATACGTCGAAATAGCACACCCGGTCCCGCAGGCCCGTCTGAAAATAGCCGTTGCCCATGGTCAGCTCGTAAAAATCGCACAGCATGGTCAGATTGGTCTTTGCTTTCATGGCAAAAATCCTCCCGTGTGAGGGTGCGGCACATAGGGCCGCCCCGGTAAAGTAAAAATATTATACTCGACTTCCACAAAAAAGGCAAGGAAAAGAAAAAATGACGGGAAATTTCCGTAAAAATTTCACAGACCGGAAGGAAATGACCATAGGGAAGTGCTTATGACCGGAGAGCGGCGGAAATAGGGGAGGACGCCGCGTAGAAATTTAAGCGTTTTTTCATTTTCTTTATGCCAAAAGTATGGTATACTGTGGTTAACCTATGCTTTAGCAGCCGCTCCGGGGACTTAACCATGGACTCCGTTCTTTTTCTGCGGTTGAGCTCTAACGTCAGGCCGGTCCGGCAGGAGCTTTTGTCCGGCGGAACAGGAAAATCAGGAGCGGCGAAGAATTTGAATTTTAAAAGAAAGGTGGGATCACCTTGCCGCAGCGATATGATGCAGTCATCGTGGGCGCGGGCTATGCCGGCGCTGTGTGTGCCAGGGCTCTGGCGGAGAAGGGAAAGCGGGTGCTGGTGGCGGAGCGCCGCCCCCATGTGGGCGGAAACGCCTATGACCGGCTGGATGATGCCGGTGTGCTGATCCATCAGTACGGCCCCCATATTTTTCATACCAACAATAAAACCGTGTTCGACTGGCTGTCCCGGTTTACCCGGTGGCGGGATTATCAGCACCGGGTCATCGCCAATATCCCCGATGAGAAGGGCGGGCGGATGACCTACCCCGTACCCTTTAACCTGACCTCCCTGGAGACGGCGTTTGGCGCTGAAGAAGGGAAGCGGCTGGGGGATAAGCTCATTGCCGCCTACGGAGCGGAGAAAAAGGTGACCATCTTAGAGCTTCGGCAGAACGCCGATCCCGAGATCGCCGCCCTGGCCGATTATGTGTACAACCACGTCTTTGTGCGCTACACCATGAAGCAGTGGGGACAAAAGCCGGAGGAGATCGACCCCAACACCACGGCTCGGGTGCCTGTGTTCCTGTCCAGGGATGACCGGTATTTTCAGGATACTTATCAGGGGATGCCGCTGGAGGGCTACACCCCTATGTTTGAGCAGATGCTGGACCACCCCAATATCACCGTGGAGCTGGGGCGGGACGCTCTGTCCAGCCTGGATGTCTCCGGAGACAAGGTGCGCTGGGAGGGGGAGGAGTTTACCGGCCCGGTGATCTACACCGGCCAGGCGGACGAGCTGTTTGGCTTCCGCTTCGGCCCCCTGCCCTACCGCACCCTGGATTTCGGCTTTGAGACGCTGCCCCAGGAGGATTTTCAGGGCTACGGCACGGTGAACTACACCGTGGATCAGGACTACACCCGCATCACCGAGTTCAAACACATGACCGGGCAGATCTGCCCCGGTCGTACCACCATCGTGAAGGAGTACTCCCGGGCCTACGAAGGAAAAGAGGGGGAGATCCCCTACTACGCCATCATCAACCCGGAGAACAACGCCCTGTATGGCCGGTATGCCGCTCTGGCCCAGCGCTTCGGCAATCTGCATCTGCTGGGCCGCCTGGCGGAGTACAAATATTATAATATGGACGCAATCGCAGCCAGAGCTTTGGAACTTGCGGAAACTCTATAACCAAATCGAAGCCCAGCGCAAGCGGGTTCGATTTGGAGAGGAGGCGCGACGGAGCGAGTGACCTTTGCCCAAAGGGCGAAGGGAAGAATACGCAGTCTGTGCCGACGAGGACGCCATAGCGGCCAGAGCGCTGGAATTGGCGGAAACTCTGTGACCAACCGAAAGGCCGGATGAGGGCATCCGGCCCTGCGGGGTCTGTCCCCCGGAAGGCGGGCTCCCCGATTTTGACCAACAGGAGAGAAATTATGGACAAACTCATTACCTTTGCCGTTCCCTGCTATAATTCCGCTGCCTATATGGACCACTGCGTCCAGACCTTGCTGGAGGGCGGCGACGACATTGAAATCATTCTGGTGGACGACGGGTCCACCAAAGACGATACCCCCGCCATCTGCGACCGCTATCAGGAGCTGTATCCCAACATCGTCCGGGCCATCCACCAGCCCAACGGCGGCCACGGCGAGGGCGTGAATCAGGGGATCCGCAACGCCCGGGGATTCTATTACAAGGTGGTAGACTCCGATGACTGGGTGGACGTGGACGCCCTGCACGCCGTGCTGGACAAGCTGCGCCAGTTCAAGCGGGACGGCCGCCCTGTGGATATGATGATCGCCAACTATGTCTACGAACACGTGGAGGACCACACCCAGAAGGTGATGCGGTATACCAACGTGTTCCCCGTGGGCCGTATGTTCACCTGGGAGCAGATCGGCCGGTTCCGCCCATCCCAGTACCTGCTGATGCACTCGGTGATTTACCGCACCCAGCTGCTGCGGGACTGCGGGCTGGAGCTGCCCAAGCACACCTTCTATGTGGATAATATCTTTGTGTACCAGCCCCTGCCCATGGTGCGCAACATGTACTATATGGATGTGGACCTGTATCGCTACTTCATCGGCCGGGCCGACCAGAGTGTGAACGAAAAGGTGATGGTCACCCGGGTGGACCAGCAGCTGCGGGTCACCTATCAGATGATCGACTCCCACGACCTGCATGAGGTGGCCGTGCAGCATAAGAAGCTCAGCCGCTATATGTTCAGCTATCTGTCCATGATGATGGCCATTTCCTCTATCTTCCTGATCATTGCCAACACCCCCGAGAGCTTGGGTAAGCGCACCCAGCTGTGGGAGTATCTGCGGAGCAAGGACTCCGGTATGTACCGCAGGATGCGGTATGCCGCCGTGTCCGGCTTTACGGCCTTCCCCGGCTATCAGGGCCGCCGCCTGTCTGTGGGGCTGTACCGCCTGGCCCGGAAGATCTACAAGTTCAACTGACATGTTCCACGCCGCTGTCCGGTTCAGAAAAGACTGTCATTCCGAGACAGTGACCGATATCACTGTCGTGGGAATCCGTATGAAAAGAGATGGAAAAGCGGATTGCCACGCCAGTTTGTGAACTGGCTCGCAATGACAAGAACACCCAAACCACACTGAAAAATTCCCGCTCCGGATAAATTTGAAGCGGGAATTTTTTTATTTTCTGCAACGATCGGGCCCGCTCATGCGTCTATATAGGAGAAAGGGGGCGGTCAACGTGGCCCAGAACATACACCGGCCGGTGGATTGGGAACAGCTCGTCAACGAAAATGAAAATCACCTGTATCGGGCCGCCCTGGCCATCCTGAGGGATGTCCACGAGGCAGAGGACGCGGTGCAGGACGCCTTTGTAAAATATCTGGAGAAGGCCCCGGCCCAGTTGGAAAATCCCGCCGCTTGGCTCATGCGGGTGCTGGTGAACGGCTGCAAGAGCCGCCTGCGCCGGGCGGGGCGGCGGGAACTGCCCCTGCTGGATACCATCCCCGCCCCGGAGCCGGAGGAGCGCCCCGTGCTGAACGCAGTGCTGGCTCTGCCCCCCGTGGACCGGGCGGTGATCCACCTGTTTTACTACGAGGGGTACTCTGCCCAGGAGATCGCCCGCATCACCGGCCAGCCGCCGGGGACGGTGCGCTCCCGCCTGTCCCGGGCCAGAGGAAAGCTGAGAGGTTTGCTGTCGGAACAGGACTTTCCTGATCGCAAAAAGGAGTAAAAGGATGAAACAATACGAATCGTATATGGAGCGGCAGGAGGTTTCTGCCTCCTTCCACGAAAAACTGCTGACGCTGGAGCCGCCCGCACGGCGCTCTGGCGGCTGGCGGCGGTGGGGGGTGCTGGCCGCCTGCTGCGTCTTGGCGGCAGGACTGGGTCTTTGGCGGCTGAGTCCCCATCAGATTTCCTGTGGGGATGGGTCGGGCGGCTCGCCTGTCTCCGAACAGGACCCCCAGCCCGCGGACGCCGTGCCCGAGATCACCTATCGGCAGGAGACCTCCGGCGTCGCCGATGCCATCGCCCTGCCCGACGGCAGCTTTACCAGGGAGCTTCCCGCGGAACAGCTTGCCGCCCTGCTTGCCTGGGAAGGGGAAAGCCTTGACAGTGCCCTGGCCGCCTTGGGTTGGACGGACTATGCCCTGCGCGGTGAGGCCATCTATGACGGGGCGGGACAGCTGTGGCTGCTGACCGTGACCGGGCAGCACCCCGACGGCCCGGAGTTCACCCTGGAGCTGTGCCCAGGCGAGCTTCCCCCTACTTGCGTTGTTACTCCCGCCCAGGAGACGGCGCAGGTGAATGGGGCGTCGGTCTCCGCCTGGTACAGCAGTTGGGACCGGGACGGGGACGGGAAAACTGAGCATGTATGCAGAAGCGAGTTTATGGCCGGGGATGTAGGGGTGCGCTATGAGAATGTGGACGCCCCCTTTACCGCCCGATACGGCTCCACCGACGGAGAACTGGGGGGCGCCCAGAAGCTCAACGCCATGGCGGTGGGCCGGATCATCGGCCGGGGCATTGATCTGAAGAGGGTGATGACCTGCGAGGAGATCCCCGCCTGGCGGGAGGAGGAATTCTCCTCTCTGGCTCAGGCCCGGCAGGAGGTGGAGTTCGCTCCCTATCTCCCCGCAGAGAACATGCCCGGCTACGGGGAGTTTTACGGCCGCTTGAGCTGGCAGGAGGGCAGCTATCACGACCTGTTTGTCCGGTGGAGCCGGGGGTATGACGATGTGGAGGTGGCTGTGTGCCGCTGCCCGGAAAAGGAGTACAGCACAGTGGATGTGGATGCCCCGGAGCAGTACGATGTGCGGCTGTATGACATTCCGTGGTCGGAGTCGGTGCCGGAGGAGTATCGGGACACGGTGTATGACCCCGTCTTCCGGGCGGAGGACATGAGTTTCAGCGTGGTACAGGCCAGGACCCTTTACAGAAATGACACCGGAGAGGGCCGGAAGGCCAGCATCCGGTTGGGCGTGCTGCACCCCGACGGAACTCTGGTGCGGTATACCTGCAAGGGCCTGACGGCGGAGCAGGTGTGGGCCATGGTGGAGTCCACCCTGACCAATTCTTAAATTTTCGTAAACTCAGGGCCGCCCCCTTGCCGAAAATGGTCGGAACAGGTATACTAAACGGGCATGACCGCAGAAAAGAAGGTGAAGCCCATGGAGCAGACCTATGTGAATATTCCCCGGCGCCCCGAGAAACGGAGGGATGCTCCGGAACCGGCCAGACGCGGCGGACACAAGCGGCCCCGGTCCCGCCGGTCGCCCATCAAGCGCTTTCTGTGGGGTATGTACGGCGTGATCGTGTTTGTTTCTGCCATTATCGTAGGGGTGTATGGGGCGATCCGGTTTTTCGTAAAGCCGCCTGAGATCGCTGCCCCGGACCCCGGCAGCTCGGTGGTGGACCCGACGCCCGCGGTGGATCCAACCGGGGGCGGGCAAGCTGGGGGCGGGGGAGAGACCGGCCTGACCCGAAGGGAGGGCGTTTATACCGTCCTTCTGGCCGCCACCGATGCGGATGGGTTCCGCACGGATACCATGATGGTGATGACCTATGATGTGAAAAACCAGAAGGTAGGGGTGGTTTCGATCCCCCGGGACACCTTGATCAATCGCACCAAGGGCAACCCCAAGCTGGTGTACGGCTCCGGGGGCGTCAAACAGCGGGTGGAGGATATCTCCGACATGCTGGGTATCCCCATCGACCGGTATATCCAGGTGAATATCAAGGGCTTTATCGCCCTGGTGGACTATCTGGGGGGCGTGGACTTCTATGTCCCCTGCGACATGGACTACGACGACCCCTATCAGAATCTGTTCATCCACTTCAAGCAGGGACAGCAGCATCTGAATGGCCAGCAGGCCATGGAGGTGGCCCGCTTCCGGAAGAACAACGACGGCGTGGGCTACACCGACGTGGGGCGCACCCAGACCCAGCAGAAGCTGCTCATCGCCCTGGCCAAAAAGGTGCTGGCCTGGAACAGCCTGTCTAAGATCAACGGCTTTGTGGAGATTTTCAACAAGTACGTCACCACTAATATGGAGATGAGCGAGATGATGTACTTCGCCTCTCAGGCTGTGTATCTGGATACCTCTGCCGGGGTGGAGACGGCCACCCTTCAGGGGAACGGGGATGCCTCTTGGCGGGGCTTTACCTACTGTTACGAGCTGGACCCCGAAACCACGCTGGATACGGTGAACCGTCTGCTGAACCCCTATGAGCAGGATTTAAAACTGACCGACATGAATCTTGGAAAATCATAAGAAAATACAGCTTGTCAAAAAAGTGGTTTTACCACTTTTTTGACAAGCTGAAAATATCCACCTCTGGCTGAAACCAGAGGTGGATATTTTTGCGAAGAAACAGCAGGTCAGACCTCCAGCTCGGCCAGAGGGTCGGGCTCTGTGGTTTTGACCTTGGACAAATAGCGGTAGATGCTGGCCTGAGAGCAGCCCAGCTTCTCCATCACAAAGGGGACGGCTCCCTTCAGCTGGAACATCCCCCGGTCGTATAGCTGGGTGATGATCTGAAGGCGCTCCTCTTGGTTCAGGCGGTCCGGGGGCACCTGAAGGGAGGCCGTGGCCTCCTCAAACAGCTCCTGCATCATGGTGTTTACGTCGCTCTGGAAGAACTCCGTGCCCTCGGACACGGGCAGACCGCGCTGCAGATAGTCGTCTGGGTGAATGACGCGCAGAAGCGCGTCGCTCAGTTCGTGAAAGCGGCTGTCGTCGAAGTTGATGCACAGCATTCCCACCAGCCGCCCCTGGTCCTTGATGAACATGGTGGAGGACCGGATCGCCTTGCCGTTAGACAGCATACCGGTGTAGTTCAGGCTGTAATCCTGGTCGGTATACTGCCGCCGCATGATCATTTTCAAGGCAGTGCTGGTAACAGGGCTTCCTACGCCCCGGCCGCTGACCCGTCCATTGGCGATGGCGGCGATGCCGCTGCCTTCCGGCCCGATGGTTTGCAGCACAACCTCGTAATCGGGGCCAAGGGCCTTTCCTAAAAATTCCACCAGCACTTTATACTGGCGCAGCATATCCTCAGTCACAAACGGATTCCTCCTTCTCTCCTTGACACGGACCTTATTGTAGCATGTGAGAGTGGGGGATACAAGAATGAAAAATAGTTTTTTCTTATAAAGGGGATTTTTGATCAATTTGAGCGGAAGAGAAAACAAAATCCGCAAACTGCACAGAGGCAAAATGAAGGGAAAAACCGCGCTGCATCCATATATTTTATTGGTTATGCTCAAAGACTGTGGAGAAGGCGGAAAAAAAGAAGACGAATATGACGAAAAAGAATAAAAAGAAAGATGCGGCAAGGATATTGACATAAAATTATATTGGTGATAAAATAATCTCACCTAAACGAGGAGGTGAATTGGAACGATGAAGCAAGCGATCAGCACGGAGAAAGCTCCCTCTGCCATCGGCCCCTATTCTCAGGGAATCAAGGCGGGTAATCTGGTCATTACGTCCGGCCAGCTGCCTCTTGACCCCGCCACCGGTGCATTCCCTGAGGGAATCGAGGCTCAGACCCGTCAGTCTCTGACCAACTGCAAGGCAGTTCTGGAGGCCGCCGGAGCCACCATGGCCGATGTGATCAAGACCACTGTGTTCCTCAGCGACATGAACGACTTTGCGGCTATGAACGGTGTGTATGCCACCTTCTTTGAAGGTGCTTGCCCCGCCCGCAGCGCTGTTCAGGTAGCCCGTCTGCCTAAGGACGCCATGGTCGAGATCGAGTGCATTGCGGCACTGTAAAAATTCAACCCATCAAAATCCCACAATTCCCAAAGACCCAGAAAGGTTGCCGCCCATTCCCCAGGGCGGCATTCTTATTTTTGCGGCCTGAGGGTACGGGACAAAGCGCCGCTCCGGTCTGGCCGGAGCGGCGCTTTTTTGTGGTACGGGCGGGGGAGTTTGCCGGCGGGGGCTTTCTTATTGCTCCCATCTGTGATAGGATAAAGAAAAACGCGGTGAGGCTTGCCTGCAAGAAGCACGCAAAACAGGATATACTCTATTTTAGGAGGGATCGCATGAAATTTGAAGAGATGCAGTACCGGCGCCCGGATGTAGAGGCGCTGAAGAGACAGCTGGCGGATCTGACCCGGCGGTTGGAACAAGCGGAGACTTACGCTCAGGCCAAGGCGGCCTTTTTGGAGGAGGAGAAGCTCTCCCGCAGCTTAAGCACCATGAACAACCTGGCCTATGTGCGCCACAGCATCGATACCCGGGATGCCTTTTATGACGGGGAAATGAAGTTTCTCAACCAGGCGGGGCCGGAGCTGCAGGAATACGGCCAGCAGTGGACCCGGGCCATGCTCCGCAGCAAGTTCCGCCCGGAGTTTACCGCCGAGTATGGAGAACTGATGTTCCTGAATGCTGAGATCGAGGAGAAGACCTTTGACCCGGCCATTATCGGGGAGCTGCAGCAGGAGAATGATCTGACGCAGGAGTATGAGAAGCTGCTGGCTTCCGCCCAGATCCCCTTTGAAGGCGAGGTCTATACCCTGTCCCAGCTGACGCCCTTCAAATCAGATCCGGACGACAAACGCCGTCTGGCCGCGTGGAAGGCAGAGGGCCGGTGGTATAAGGAGCATCAGGCCGACCTGGACAGCCTGTATGACCGGTTGGTCCATCTGCGGGACACCATGGGGAAGAAGATGGGGTATGAGGGCTATACGACCCTGGGCTACTACCGCATGGGCCGCAACTGCTACACCAAGGAGGACGTGGAGAAGTTCCGCGCCGCAGTGGTGGAACATCTGGTGCCTGTGGCGGACAGCATCTATCGCCGGCAGGCGCAGCGTCTGGGCAAGGAGTACCCCATGTCCTATGCGGACAACGCCCTGGAATTCCGCTCCGGCAACCCCAAGCCTCAGGGCGGCCCGGAGGATATTCTGGATCAGGGCATGAAATTTTACAGCGAGCTGTCTCCGGAGACGAAGGAGTTCTTCCGCATGATGCTGGATGACCGGCTGATGGATGTGCTGTCCACTGAAGGAAAACAGTCCGGCGGATATTGCATTGAATTGGCGGACTATGAGGCCCCCTTTATCTTTGCTAACTTCAACGGCACCCAGGGAGATGTGGAGGTGGTGACCCACGAGGCGGGCCATGCCTTCGCTTATTGGATGAACCGCAAACGGGTGCCTATGGAGTATCTGTGGCCCAGCATGGAGGCCTGTGAGGTACACTCCATGTCCATGGAGTTCCTGGCCTGGCCCTGGGCGGAGGGATTTTTTGGCCGGGACGCGCGGAAGTTCCGGTATAGCCATCTGGCCGCCGCCCTCACCTTTATTCCCTATGGAACCCTGGTGGACCACTTCCAGCATGAGGTGTATGCCCATCCCGATCTGACCCCTGCCCAGCGGCATGAGACCTGGAAGAAGCTCCAGCAGATGTATATGCCCTGGGTGCGTCTGGACGGAGAGATCCCCTTCTATGCCGAGGGGGAGGCGTGGCAGCGGCAGCATCACATTTATTCCAGCCCCTTCTACTATATCGACTACTGTCTGGCCCAGACGGTGGCTTTGCAGGTGTGGGCCCTGAGCCAGAAGGACTTCGCCGACGCATGGAAGCACTATATGGCTTACACCGTTCAAGGCGGCAGCCGCACCTTCACTCAGCTGTTGGAGGGCGCCGGACTGGACACTCCCTTCGGAGCGCAGTGTTTGCGCACGGTCAGCCAGGCCGCAGCAGACTGGCTGGAGCGTTATGATCTGACCGGCATCGAATAAAATAGGCATAAACAATCCCCCTCCGGCCTCGGCCGGAGGGGGGATTTTTAGGTTTCAAGTTTTTCCGGCAGAGTGATCTCCGGCATCAGCTCACGGCTGACGATGGCGAGCATCTCCTCCAGCTTGGCGCAGTCTTCCGGGGGGAAGCGCTTGGTGATGCGCTCCATGACTAAAGTGGTGTAGGAGGCGGAGATGTTATAGTAGTCGATATACTTCTGCGTTACCTCCAAATGGTACTCCCGGCGGTCGCTGGGGGACTGGATTTTCTTCACATAGCCCTTCTTCACCAGGCTGTTGACCTTGTAGGCGGCATTAGGAGGCGAGATACGCATAAAGGTGGCAAACTCGTTCACCGTGGGACTGTCCAAGGCCATGATACTCTCCATACAGAAGGTCTCTACCGTGGTCAGACTGGCTTCCCGGTCTTGAAAGCGCAGAAAAATCTCCTGATAAAAATGCAGTTTAAATTTTGTGTACACCTCGTTAAACACCTGATCCAGCGTAACGACCGCCTCCTCCGCGCCGAAGAATTTCCTTTACAGTATATCAATTTTGCGGGGAAAAGGCAACCGCCTTTCACTGTACAGCAAAGGTCAGCTCTGCGGTGCAGGCCACCTGACCGTTCACAGTGGCCTGACAGGTGCCAATCCCTACCGGGCCCCGGCGGCGGGTCAGCACGCACTCCATCTCCAGCACATCCCCCGGGACGACCTGCCGCTTGAACCGGGCATGTTTTACGCCGCCGAACAGGGCCAGCTTGCCCTTGTTCTCCGGCAGAGACAGAATGGCGATGGCCCCTACCTGGGCCAGTGCTTCCAGCATGAGCACGCCGGGCATCACATGCTTCTGGGGAAAGTGGCCGCAGAAGTAGGGCTCTCCCACGCTGACGCACTTGATCCCCCGGGCCCACTGGCCCGGTTCATAGTCCGTGATGCGGTCGACCAGGGCGAAGGGGTAGCGGTGAGGCAGGATCTGGGCGATCTGATCAGAATTCAGTTCCATATTAGTCCTCCCATTTTTTCAGCAGCAGGCTGCCGTTGTGGCCCCCGAAGCCGAGGGAATTGCTCATGGCATAGTGGAGCTCCGCGTCCCGGCCCTGATTGGGCACCACATCCAGATCACATTCCGGGTCGGGGATCTGATAGTGGACAGTGGCGGGCATATAGCCGTCGTGCAGGCTCAGAGCGGTGAAAATGGCCTCTACCGCGCCTGCCGCCCCCAGCATATGGCCGGTCATGGATTTGGTAGAACTCATAGCCAGATGATAGGCGTGGGGGCCAAATACGGCTTTGACCGCGGCGGTCTCGCCGGAGTCGTTCAGATGGGTGGAGGTGCCGTGGGCATTGATATAGCCTACCTGCTCCGGGCGGACATCGCCGTCGGCCAATGCGATGGCCATGGCTCTGGCTCCGCCGCTGCCGTCGGGGCGGGGAGCGGTCATGTGATAGGCGTCACAGGTGGCCCCATAGCCCACGATTTCCGCATAAATTTTAGCGTGGCGGCTGCGGGCGTGCTCCAGTTCTTCCAGCAGGAGAATGCCGGCGCCCTCCCCCATAACAAAGCCGCTGCGCTCCAGATCGAAGGGGATGGAGGCGCGGTTGGGGTCCTCTGTCTGGCTCAGGGCCTTCATAGAGGTGAAGCCGCCTATGGCCAGGGGAGTGATGGAGGCCTCGGCCCCGCCGCAGAGCATGGCCTCTGCATAGCCGTCCCGGATATAATGGAAGGCATCGCCTACGGCGTTGGTGCCTCCGGCGCAGGCTGTAACCGGACAGGAACACATTCCCCGGAAGTTGGCGGTAATGGCGATCTGTCCCGCCGCCATATTGCAGATGGCGGTGGGGATATAGAAGGGGGAGACCCGATCCCAGCCCCGCTCCATGCCCCGGCTGTGCTCGGATTCTGTGATGGCCTGTCCGCCGATGCCGCTGGAGACAATAACGCCGCAGCGGTCCGGGTCAGTCTGTTCCGCTGAAAAGCCGGCGTCGGCCAGGGCCTGCTTGGCGGCCACCACGGCGAACTGGGTGAACCGGGCCATGCGCTTGGCCTCCGGACGGCCCAGGTAGTTCTCCGGGACAAAATCCTTCACCTCGGCGGCCAGCTTGACCTTCTGGGCGGAGGCGTCATAGTGGGTGATCGGACCAATGCCGCACACACCCTGCCGTACGGCCTGCCAGCTGTCTTCCGCAGTCAGCCCCAGGGGCGTTACAGCGCCCAAACCGGTGATGACAACTCTGCGTTGTTCCATGGGGAACCTCCTTTTTTCTATCTTCACATTCCCATACCGCCGTCTACGCCCAAGATCTGACCGGTGATATATCCGGCGCAGTCACTGGCCAGGAAGGCCACGGCTTGGGCTACATCCTCTGCTGTACCCATGCGGCCCATGGGCACGGCGGCCAGGGTGGCCGCCCGCGCCGCTTCCGACAGGGCGGCGGTCATGTCTGTCTCCATAAAACCGGGAGCCACGGCGTTTACCGTCACGCCCCGGCTGGCCAACTCCTTGGCCAGAGATTTGGTCATGCCGATGACTCCGGCCTTGCTGGCGGCGTAGTTTACCTGTCCCGCATTGCCGTGCAGTCCCACCACGCTGGACAGATTTATGATCCGGCCATAGCGCTGCTTTATCATCTGCCGGGCCACGGCTTTCATGCACAGAAAGGTGCCCTTCAGATTGGTCTCCACCACCTGATCAAAGTCACTCTCCTTCATGGTGAGCATCAGTCCGTCCCGGGTGATTCCGGCGTTGTTTACTAGAATATCGATGCGGCCAAAGCGCTGAACGGCGGTTTCCATCAATTCCTTCACCTGGGTGCTGTCCGCCACATTGCAGCGCAGATAGTCCACCTCTGCCCCCAGAGCGCGGCAGGCCTGGGCCGTCTCTTGGGCGGCGGCCTCATTTCCGGCGAAACAGAATACAAGGTTGGCTCCGCCGGCGGCCAGCTCCAGGCAGATTGCCCGGCCCAGGCCCCGGCTGCCGCCGGTGACAACGGCGGTTTTTCCTTTTAGATTCATTGGTTGTTCTCCTTTAACAGCTGTGTCAGCTGCTCCACATCCTCCGCTGTCTCTACTGCGTAGACAGGCAGCTGGGGAGTTGTCTTCTTCACAAAGCCGGACAGCACCCGGCCCGGCCCGATCTCGATCAGCGCGTCCATCCCCAGGGCCGCCATGCGGCGGATGGAGTCCTCCATATACACGCTGCTCTGCACCTGCCGCACCAGAAGCTCCGGAACGGTGGTGTCCTCCGGCTTTACATCCCCCAGGCAGTTGAATACGACGGGGATCTGGGGCTGTGCGAAGGTCACGGTGCGGAAGCGCTCCTCCAAAGCGGCCCCGGCGGGGGCCATCAACGGAGTGTGGAAGGGTCCGGACACCTTCAGGGGCATACAGCGCCGGGCTCCGGCCTCTTTGGCCAGGGCGGCAGCCTGTGCTACGGCGGCCTGCTCGCCGCCGATCACCAGCTGTCCGGGGCAGTTGTAGTTGGCGATGACCACGCAGCCAAGGGCGGACGCCGCGCTGCAGGCCTCCTGCAGGGGCTTGCGGTCCAGCCCCAGTACTGCCATCATGGAGCTGGGTTTCCCCGCTGCGGCCTGCTCCATTGCTTTGCCCCGGAAGGCCACCAGCTCCGTCACCGTCTCTGCGTCCAGAACCCCGGCGGCATGGAGGGCGGAATACTCCCCCAGGGAGAGTCCGGCGGCGGCGGCGGGGATGATGCCCCGGTGCTTCAGCAAGGCGGTCATGGCGACGGCAAAGGCCACCATACAGGGCTGCGTGTACCGGGTCTGATTCAGCACGCCCTGCTGGTCGGTGAAGCAAACTTCCTTCAGGTCAAAATCTACCCGCTCTGCCGCCCGGTCAAAGGCGGCGCGGAAAACGGGGTGGGCGTACAGGTCGGCCCCCATGCCGGGGTGCTGGCTGCCCTGCCCCGCATATAAAAATCCAAGCTTCATTGCGCGTCGTTCCACTCCTTCATAATTTGCTCCATCTGTTCCCCAACTGTGGACATACGCACCAGCGTCCCCCCATTGGCCCCGCAGAAAAACAGGCCGTTGTCCCAGTCGCCGTTGCGGGCGGCGATCAGTGCTTTCGAGATGCAGTAGGGTGCGGTTTTGGGGTCGCAGGCGGCGAGGCATTTGATGCAGCCCTGAGGCTTGGGCTGGGTCCCGGCCTGTACCCGCTGGATCAGCGGGCTGTTCAGGGCTCTGCCCGGCATACCCACCGGGCTTTTTACCAGGACGATGTCCTCCTCTTTGGCGTCCAGAAGGCGCTGCTTATAGGCCAGACTGGCGTCACACTCCGCTGTGGGAATGAAACGGGTGGCAAACTGTGCCCCGGCGGCCCCCTCTTTCATGTATTGGGCCATCTCTTTGCCGTCCTTTACTCCGCCGGCCACGAATACGGGGATGTCCCGGCCGGCTTTCTGCCGATAAGGGGCCAAGGCCGTCAGTACGTCGTGGAGCAGAGCGGACAGTGCGGGGGGATGTGCCAGGTCAGGGGCGGAAAAACCCAGATGTCCGCCGGCCAGAGGCCCCTCCAGCACGATGAAATCAGGGATGTATCCGTAATGCCGGTCCCACAGGCGGCAGATCAGGCCCGCGGCCCGGCCGCTGCTGACCACAGGGGCCAAGGCGGCATCGCTCTCCGGGACCTCTGCGGCCAGAGCGGGCAGATCACGGGGCAGACCTGCCCCGCAGACGATGGCGTCGGCCCCGGCCCGCAGGGCGGTGCGGACGCTGTCTGCATATTGCGCGGTGGCCACCATGGCGTTTACCGCCACAAGTCCCGCCCCGCCGGATAACTCCTTGGCCCGCCGGACCTGCTTGTCCAAAGCCCGGAGATTGGCCTGTCGGGGATGCTGGGAAAAGTCGGGTTCGTCATAGCCGCACAGGGCGGTGGACAGAGTGCCCATCCCGCCGCAGGCGGCTACCGCCCCGGCCAGACCGTCCAGGCTGACGCCCACTCCCATGCCGCCCTGTAAAATGGGCAGGGGGAGGAGCTTTCCCTTGATCGTTACTGCCATTCCTGATTCGTCGCCTCCAACACGGCGCGGCCGCCGTTATATAGCTCCTGGAAGATCTGCCGCAGGGGGCGGATCTCATGGAGCATCCCGGCTACCTGGCCGGCCATCAGACTGCCGCGGTCTACGTCGCCGTCGAATACAGCCCGGCGCAGGCCGCCCAGGGTGACCCGTTCCAGCTCTTCCAGACTGGCCCCTTTTTTCTCCAAAAGGAGATACTCCCGGGCCATTTTATTTTTCAGCACCCGAACCGGGCCGCCGGTGGAGCGGCCGGTGACCGTGGTGTCGCTGTCCTTGGCCCGCAGCAGGGCCTGCTTGTAGTTGTCGTGAATGGGACATTCCCGGCTGGCCAGCAGGCAGGTGCCCACCTGGATGCCGCAGGCCCCCAGGGCAAAGGCGGCGGCTGCCTGCCGCCCGTCCCCGATCCCGCCGGCGGCGATGACGGGCACGTCCACCGCGTCGATGACCTGGGGCACCAGCGCCATGGTGGTCATCTCCCCTACATGGCCGCCGGACTCGGTGCCCTCTGCAATGATGCCGTCGGCCCCGGACTGAACCAGCCGTTTGGCCAGAATGGAGGCGGACACCACGGGAAACACCTTGATGCCCGCCTGTTTCCAGGCCGGCATATACTTGCCGGGACTGCCCGCCCCGGTGGTGACAACGGAGACGCCTTCCTCCAAAATGACCTGGGCCATGTCGTCGGCACAGGGGTTCATCAGCATCAGATTGACCCCAAAGGGCTTGTCTGTCAGGCTTTTGCAGATGCGGATCTGCTCCCGCAGCAGCTCTGCCCGGGGCATTCCCCCGGCGGCGATCACCCCCAGGGCTCCGGCGTTGGAACAGGCGGCGGCAAATTCACCGGTGGCGATGTTGGCCATGCCGCCCTGGATAATGGGGAACTCTGTCCCCAGGATTTCATTCAGCTTTTTCAATGAGAGACCTCCTTGACCCGGGCAGCACTGCCTCAGGCAAACTCCAGCAGTGCGCCGCCCCAGGTCAGGCCGCCTCCAAAGGCGACCACCAACATGCGGCTGCCGGGGCCGATGCGCCCCTGTTCCTCCAGTTCGCTGAGCACCAGGGGGACGCTGGCCGCGGCGGTATTGCCGTAGCACTGGATATTCTTGTAGTATTTCTCCGGCGGAATGCGGTATCGCCGCACGGCCAGATCGATGATCCGGGCGTTGGCCTGATGAAAGACAAAAAAGTCTATGTCATCTGTGCTGAGCCCGGTTTTTTCCAGAATGCTGTTGATGCAGGCGGGCACCGCCTCTACGGCGAACTTGAATACCTTGGTGCCCTCCATGGTCAGCAGCTGTTTCTCCCTGCTGCCCACCCCGGGCAGGCGCAGGAGCGTGTCGTCCCCCCGGCTGCCCAGTACGGCGCTGATGGAGGGCCAGCCCGGACGGCACTCCACCACTGCGGCCCCCGCCCCGTCGCCGAACAGGATGCAGGTGCTCCGGTCGGTCCAGTCCACCACCCGGCTGAGGGCCTCCGCCCCTACCACCAGGCCGAAGGGCCGGGGGGAGGCGTTCAGCAGACACTCCATGGTGTGCAGCGCATAGACGAAGCCGGTGCAGGCGGCGTTCAGATCGAAACAGGGGATGTCCTCGGGCAGATCCAACTCCCGCTGGAGCAGACAGGCGGCGGAGGGGACGGCGTGATCCGGAGTGACCGTGGCCACGATGCACGCGCCAATCTCTGCGGGAGAAATTCCCGCCCGTTCCAGGGCGGCTCTGGCCGCCTGAACACACAGCTGAGTGTGGCTCTCCTCCTGACAGCAGTATCGGGTCTCGATCCCGGTGCGGGAGACGATCCATTGGTTGTTGGTGTCCACCAGGCGGGACAGATCCTCGTTGGTCACGACCCGCTGGGGCAGACTGCGGCCGGTGCCGCGCAGCTTGATCCCGTTCATGGTTCCTCCTTCCCGGAGCCCATGCGCCGGAATTTTTCATATCTCTGTCGGATCAGGGTGGTGCTGTTTTCCCGGGTGAGGTCCGCCAACTGGCGGCGCAGAGCCCGGTCTACTGCCATCATCGTCTGGGCGGGGGCGGTGTGAGCGCCGCCGACAGGTTCCGGGATCACACCGTCCACCACGCCCAGCTTCAGCAGCTCCCGGGCGGTGAGCTTCATCAGTCCTGCGGCCTCTCCGGCCCGCTGGGCGTCTTTCCACAGGATGGAGGCGAAGCCCTCGGGGGAGAGGATGGCATATACCGCGTTTTCCAGCATGAGCACCCGGTCGGCCACGGCCAGGGCCAGGGCCCCGCCGCTGTTGCCCTCGCCGGTGATCACTGCCACGGTAGGTACGGTCAGGCGGCTCATGGCGGCCAGACTGCGGGCGATGGCCTCTCCCTGCCCGTGTTCCTCCGCCTGGAGCCCGGGATAGGCGCCGGAGGTGTCGATCAGCGTGATGATGGGGCGGTGAAATTTTTCCGCTTGTTCCATCAGACGCAGGGCTTTGCGATAGCCCTCCGGTCCCGGCATCCCGAAGTTGCAGGCCAGATTTTCCTCTAAGGTCCTGCCCTTTCGGGTACCGATCACCGTTACGGGCTGATCATGGAAGAAGGCCACGCCGCCCAGAATGGCGGCGTCCTCGCCGCAGGAGCGGTCCCCCCGCTGTTCAAAGAAATCTGTAAACAGACTGTTGATATAGTCCGTGATATTGGGCCGCTGGGGGTGGCGGGCCAGGGCCACCCGCTCAGCGGCTGTCAGGTTAGCCATGGTGGCCTCCTTTCCCGTGGAGCCGCAGCAGAGCGGCCAGAGTGCCGCGCATCTGGCTGCGGGGCACCACTGCGTCTACAAAGCCGTGCTCCATCTGAAACTCTGCCCGCTGAAAGCCCTCCGGCAGGGTCTGGCCGATGGTCTGTTGGATCACCCGAGGGCCGGCAAAGCCGATCAAGGCCCCGGGCTCGGCCAGGATGATGTCCCCCAGAGAGGCGAAGCTGGCCGTTACCCCGCCGGTGGTGGGGTCGGTGAGGACAGAGATATACAGCAGCCCTTTTTGCGAGAACCGGGCTATGGCGGCGCTGGTCTTGGCCATTTGCATCAGGGACAGGATACCCTCCTGCATCCGGGCGCCGCCGCTGGCGGCAAAGAGGATGAGGGGGAGTTTATTCTTTATGGCGTACTCAATGGCCAGCGTCAGTTTTTCCCCCACAGCGGCGCTCATGCTGCCCATAAGAAAGCGGCTGTCCATCACACCCACCACGCATTTGTTTCCCCCGATGGTGCCCACGGCGGTGACCACCGCTTCGGTCAGACCCGTTCTGTGCTGGGCGGAGGCGAGCTTTGCGATATAACCGGGGAAGTCCAGAGGGTCGGTGGAGGAGAGCCGTCCGTTCAGCTCCCGAAAGCTGCCGGAATCCAGCACTGTGCTTAGCCGATAATAGGCGCCGATGGGGAAGTGGTAGCCGCACAGAGGACAGACAGACAGCCCTGCGGCCACCGCTTTCTTTTCGCTCTCCTTCCCGCATTTGGGACAGCATGTCAGCCGGTCGCCGGGGATGTAGTTGTCCCGTGTGGCTTTCATGGCCAACAGGCGGGCGCGCCGTTTGGAAAAAATGTTGTTCATGTGTTACCTCGATAGCCGTCTACCTGGCGGCTGAATTCCAGCAGGGAGTCCAGGTTCTGGCCCAGAAAAGCCGTGGTGCAGCTGCCCCGGACAAAGGCGGGGTGGAACAGAATTTCGTAGGACAGTTCGCTGTTGGTGGGAAAGCCCTCCAGCGTGAATTCCTCCAGGCAGCGGCGCATCTTCTTGATGGCTTCCAGCCGGGTGGGGGCGTGGACCAACAGCTTGGCCGCCAGGGAATCGTAGTAGGGGGAGAGGGCGCAGCCGTTATACAGGGCGGAGTCCACCCGCACACCGGCGCCGCCGGGGAAGTGGAGAAACTCCACCTTTCCCGGGCAGGGGCGGAAGTCTGCCGCCGGGTCCTCGGCATTGACCCGGCACTCGATTGCGTGCCCGGTCAGGCGGATGTTTTCCTGCTTTAAGTCCAAAGACAGGCCGGAGGCGATCCGCAGCTGCTGCCGCACCAGGTCCACGCCGGTGACCAATTCTGTCACGCCGTGTTCCACCTGGATGCGGGTGTTCATCTCCATGAAGTAGAAGTGCTCCCCGTCGGCGTCCAGCAGAAATTCTACGGTCCCAGCCCCTTCGTAGCCCACGGCCCGGGCTGCGTCTACGGCGGCCCGACCCATTTGCTCCCGCAGGGCCGGGGTCAGGCACCGGGCCGGGGCCTCTTCGATCAGCTTCTGGTTGCGCCGCTGGACAGAGCAGTCCCGGTCCCCCAGGTGGACCACATTTCCGTGGCGGTCGGCCAAAATCTGAAATTCGATGTGGCGGGGGGCCAAAACCAGCTTCTCCAAGTACATCTCGTCATTGCCAAAGCAGGTCTCCGCTTCCGCCTTGGCCTGTTCCAGCGCCTCGGGCAGCTCTGCCGGACCGCTGCACCGCCGGATCCCCCGGCCGCCGCCGCCGGCGCTGGCTTTCAAAAGAACGGGATAACCCACCTGCTCTGCCGCGGCCAGGGCCTCCTCCACGGAGCGCACCGGGCCGTCAGAACCGGGGGTGACCGGGATCCCTGCCCCCTTCATCAGGTCGCGGGCGGCGGATTTGGCGCCCGCTTTTCGGATGGTATCCCCACTGGGGCCGATGAAGGTGAGGCCGGCCTGGACACAGGCGTCGGCAAAGTCGGCGTTTTCCGACAGAAAACCGTAACCGGGGTGCAGGCCGTCACAGCCCGTCAGCTTGGCCGCCGTCAGCAGGGCCTCCTGGTTCAAATAGCTGTCCGCCGCTTTGGCAGGGCCGATGCAGATAGACTGCGTGGCCAGCTGGGTGTGCAGGGCCTCCCGGTCCTCGGTGGAGTAGACGGCGACCGTCTCGATATCCAGTTCGCGGCAGGCCCGCAGCACCCGCAGGGCGATCTCCCCGCGGTTGGCGATCAGAACACGCTTCAGCATGGTAGATACCGCACAAGTGCGTCTCCGAAGGCGACCAGCTCGCCGTCCTCCTTCAGCACTGCCTGAATGATGCAGTCGCAGGGAGCGGGGATCTCACTCATCATTTTCATGGCCTCGATCAGACAGAGGGTCTGCCCCTTCTTGACCCGGTCGCCCACCTGAACATAGGGGGGCTGGTCGGGAGCGGGAGCCAGATAGAAGGCGCCCACCAGAGGGGAGGTTACGGCGTCGTATTCCTCCTGCGCCGGCGCGGCGGGAGCGGGAACGGGGGACTGGGCCGCCGCCGGGGCGGAAGGGGCGGGGGACTGCGCGCTGCCGCGGCTCAGTTCAATGGAAAAATCCTGCTTCGACAGACGCAGGGTCTGAAGGGAGCTGTGGTCGAAGCGGGCGATCAGGTCGTAAATCTCTTGATTTGTCATGGAACTTCCTTTCCTTTGGAACGAGACCGCCCGCCGGAAAGACCGGCGGGCCGGAATTGCCTCAGTTCTTGTGGGTCTGCAGATAGGACATAATGTCAGCCACGGTCTTCAAAGCGGCGGCGTCCTCCTCGGGGATGGACAGGCCGCTGGCCTCCTCCAGAGCGATCACCAGTTCTACGGCGGCCAGGGAGTCGGCGCCCAGATCCTCTGCCAGAGAGGCGGTGGGGGTCACAGCGTCGGCCTCGCAGCCCAGAGTTTCAACGATCACGTCGCGTACTTTCTCGAATTCCATAACGGTTCTCCTTGATGTAAAAAATATAAATTATTTTAATTAAAAATATTTAAATAAAATAATTGAAGTTATTGTAGCGCGGAGAAGTCTGTTTGTCAAGAAAAAAACGCTGCGGGGTGCTGCACCCCTGCCCGCAGTCTGTTTTTGTGACGAAAGCCGGAGAAAAGAAAAACTTAAAAATAACAGAAAAAAGCCCGTGTTTTTCCAAAACACAGGCTTTTTCATGGACAAATATTCGGTTGCTCCATCTGAGGGCAACTCCCCTGGGGGGATGTTCTGAGATAGAGACAGTCCGCCCTTCTGCGTCAAGTTTGCAGAACAGCGGACTGTTTGAACAGAAATTTAGAAGTTTTTTTCGCCGGTGGCGGAGCTGCGCCGCAGCTCGAAGGCCTTCAGCAGTACGCTGACCGCCGCAAATCCGATGGCCAGAGCGAAAATGGCCCGGACGGTGGAGAAGAGGTAGCTGGCGGCGCTGGCCTGATCGCCGGAGAAAATATAGAACATGGTGTAGTACAGCCGTCCGCCCGGAATCATGGGCACAGTGGCGGGCATTTGCAGCACGATCCGGGGCACCCGAAGGATGGGCGCCAGCCCTGCGGCCACCAGACTGCAAAAGACAGCGGAGAGCATATTGGCGGCAAAATCCCCCCAGAAGCTGTTGACCAGCAGATACACGCCCCAGGACAGGGCGGCATTCAGGGCGATGAGGAGCATATATGGCTTGCGGACCCCAAAGACGATGGAGAAGCCCAACCCGCCGATGAAGCTGGAAACGATTTGTGCCATCATAGCAGTCCCTCCGCGATCAGAGTGGAGAAAAGAAATCCTCCGGCAATACTGGCCGCAATGAGCAGCGACTCCAGAAAACGGAACAGACCTGTGATGCTCTCTCCCAATAGCATATCCCGGGCGGCGTAGGTGGTGGAGATGCCGGGGATGGTCAGCATGATACAGCCGATCAAAATCTTGTCCAGGTGGACCCCGACCCCGAAGCGGACCAGAATACAGGCGACAAAACCTGTGGCAACGGAGCAGAGCAAGTAGAACAGGAGCTGGTTCTCTTTTTTATAGATCCCTCTGCGGTCCATCCAGTTGATAAGCAGAGCCAGCAGGGCGGTGGCGGGGACGTCTTGCAGAGTACCGCCAAAAAACACCGTGAAGGAGCTGGCGGCCAGGACAGCTCCGACATAGCTGATCCAGGCGCCCTCTTTCCGGGGGCGCAGGATGGCGGAGGTCCGGGCCTGGATCTCTTCCGGAGACGGCGTTTGGGCGCAGATCTCCCGCGACAGGGCGTTAAGACGCTCGACCTTATCCAGGTTGGTGGCGTAGCCGCCGGTGACACGGCGGGCCTTTACGATCTCGTCTCCGGCGGGCGTTATGGCGGTTACCTCGATCAGGGAGGTGATGGTGAATACGCCGATCTCCTGCATCCCATAGGCATGGAGGATACGGGTAATGGTATCCTCCACGCGGGTCACCTCGCCGCCTGCCAGCAGCAGAGCTTTTCCCATATCAAGGCTGGCGTCTACCAGTTGTTCGTCCGGTGTTCTCATAGGCAAAGCCGCTCTTTCGTTTCATGGTCGTCTCCCGGTGATGGACCGGGGCCTATCTATTGTAGAGGTCCCCATCTGCCTTGTCAAGCTGCGCGGGCGATTTTGCACGGCTCAGCAGGGGCACTGGCGGCCGGTGCAGTCGATGGTATAGTCCTGCCCGTACTGGCCGGGCAGCAGCATCTGCGAGATGGGCAGAAAGGTATAGCCCTCCTGAAGGAGGGTCTCTAAAATGGCGGGCAGCGCCTCTGGGGTGTGCTTGGCGGCGTTGTGGAACAGCACAATGGAGCCGGGCTGCACCTTTTCTGTAACGCGCTTGACGATCTGGTCGGCGGGCAGGTCCTTCCAGTCCAGACTGTCCACATCCCACTGAATGGGCTCCATTCCGGCGGAGCGGACGGCAGAAATAGAGCGGTCATCATAGTCTCCGTAGGGGAGACGGATCAGGGTAGGCCGCACGCCGGTAACCGCTTCGATCTTGTCGTTGCAGGCGTTCAGATCATCCGCGACCTCCTGCGGGGACAGCTGGGGATAGTGGGCGTGGGTGTTGGAGTGGTTCATTACCTGGTGTCCGGCGCTGTGCAGCGCCTTCACCGATTCAGGATATTTTTCGGCCCACTGACCCACCACAAAGAAGGTGGCGGGCACCTGATAACGGGCCAGAATGTCGATCAGCTGCTGAGTGTCCTCATTGCCCCAGGCGGCGTCAAAGCTGATAGAGACCACCTTCTGCTCCCGCTGGACGCAGTAGATAGGCAGCTGGCGGGCGGTGGCGGAGACCCCCACGGCGGCGGGATAGTTGACCACCCAGAAAATAATAGCGGCCGACAATACCGTACCTGCCGCCGTCAGCCACCGGCGGGGCAAAACCAAAAATCGAATGTGTCCAGTGTGTACTGACCGTTTGAAATGCAGCATGGCTCCATTCCCCCTTTGAGGAAACTCTATGCCGAAAATGGGGCGTTTATGCAGGAAAAAACAGCCGAAAATTGTAAATTTTCCTTGGCAGGACTGGACTTCAAGCGGGGCATGATGTATGATAATTTTCTGTTATTCAGTGAATTGACCGGGGAGGAGCTCCCCGGAGCCGGTGCGCGGCGGGACTGCCGGCCGGCAGGAGGTACCCTATGGGACGAATGACACTGTGCGGGATCCATCCCGCATCCAGAAAACGATATACACGAAGAAAACCCCTGGTGGGGCCGGACACACCGCCGGAGCGGGTGTTCATCCCCCTGGAGCTGTGCGCCGGCTGTGTGCCCGCCATCCCCACGGTGAAGGTCGGGGAGCGGGTGCTGGTAGGCCAGACCATTGCAAAGCCCGGAGATGAGAATGGCGTGGCGCTGCACGCCAGCGTCTCGGGCACAGTGGAGGAGATCCGAGACTGCCCCCACCCCTGGGGGGGCAGCGGTCCGGCGATTGTGATCCGGAATGACGGCGCGGGGCTGCTGTTTGACGGTCTGCCCGACCCTGTGGACCCGGCCCACCTGGTGCCCCAGGTGCTGCTGGACCGGGTGCGTCAGGCGGGCATTGTGGGAATGGGGGGCGATGCCCATCCTACCCATGTAAAGATAGCCCAGGCCATGGGCCGGGTCGATACGCTGATCATTGATGCGGCGGAGTGCGAGCCTTACTGCACGGCCGACCAGCGCCTGCTGGCCGACCGGGGGGATCTGGTGCTTCAAGGAGCGCTGGCCCTGGGACAGGCGATCCGGGCCAAGCGGGTCGTGCTGGCCGCCCAGGGCGACCAGATCAAGACGGTGGAAAAGCTGGAGCGCTGGCTGCTGAAAAAGAAGATCTCGGTGGAAGTTGTGCTGCTGCGCTCCCACTACCCGCTGGGGGAGGAGAAGCAGATCGTCCGGGCTATTACCGGCCGGGAGGTGCCGCCGGGAGGGGCGCCGGTGGACGTGAAGTGTCTGGTGCTGAATGCGGCCACGGTCTATGCGGTAAGCGAGGCGATGCTCCGGGGACGCCCCCTGACCCATCGGGCGGTGACGGTGTCCGGCCGGGGGGTGGTGCGCCCCAGAAACCTGTGGGTGCCCATTGGAACGCCCCTGCGGGATCTGATCCAGTCCGCCGGCGGTATGCGGGAGGAGAAAGCGCTCTTCCTGGTGGGCGGCCCCATGCGGGGGGTGGAACAGAAGGACCTGAACGCCCCCGTGCTGCCCGATACCAACAGTCTGGTATGTATGCTGCCGGAGGAGCGGGCGGTGAGCAGCCCCCAGACTCCCTGCGTGCGCTGCGGGCGGTGCGCCGCCGCCTGTCCCATGCGGCTGGTGCCCGCCTTTGTGGTGAAGGCGTTCCGGCTGAACGATATGGGCCGTCTGAAGGGCCTGCATCTTCAGGACTGCTTACAGTGCGGCTGCTGCACCTATATCTGCCCCTCTCAGATCCCGCTGATGGACCTGATGCGGAAGGCCAGGACCATTGTAGAAGGAGGTGACCGGGCATGAGCCGGATCAGAAGCGGCCAGCTGCGCCGCCCCCCTCAGATGTCCCAGACCTCGGGCATCTCCGCCATCATGCTGGATGTGCTGGTGGCATTGATCCCCGCCTGGTGCATGGCGATTTTCCTCTATGGATTCCGGGTGGTGGTGCTGACAGCGGTGTCTGTCGCCACCTGTGTTTTGTGTGAATACTGGTATGAGCGGCTGATGAAGCGGCCCATCACCATCTATGACTTATCGGCCTGCGTCACCGGGCTGATGCTGGCCATGACCATGCCGGTCACCGCCCCTTATTGGGCGCCCATGTTAGGCGGAGCCTTCGCCATCATCGTGGTCAAGCAATTTTACGGCGGGCTGGGGCGGAATTTCCTGAACCCCGCCCTGGCGGGACGGATGCTGCTGACCACCTTCCCCATGCTGATGACCAACTGGACCGACGCCCTGCACCGTGTGTCGGTGTTCAGTACGGTGGATGTGGTTGCCGCGGCCACCCCCATGGCCTATCTTCACGAGGGCGTATTGCCCCCCCATCGCCTGAGCCAGCTGCTGCTGGGTCAGCAAGCGGGCTCTCTGGGTGAGGTATCTGCCTTCATGCTGCTGCTGGGCGGGGGCTATTTGGTGCTGCGGCGGGTGATCTCCGTGCGCATCCCCCTGTCCTTCCTGGGTACGGTGGCAGTGCTCACCCTCCTGTTCCCCCAGGGGAACGACCCGGTGCGCTGGATGCTCACCCAGATGCTCAGCGGCGGCCTGATCTTCGGCGCAATTTTTATGGCGACCGACTACACCACCAGCCCGGTCACCCCCAAGGGCCATGTGCTGTTCGGGGTGGGCTGCGGCGTGCTCACCTTCCTGCTGCGGCAGTTCGGCTCCTACCCCGAGGGGGTTGGATGGGCCATTCTGACCATGAACGGAAGCGTCTGGCTGGTGGATCGGGCGGGCATTCCGCGCCGCTTCGGCGACCGGGCTTTTGTGCCCACCCGGCATTTCCTGGCCCGGGCCCGGAGGAGCGTTTCTCAAATCAAATTTGTCCGTCCCCAGCTGAAGCTGCCCCATTTTGTAAAAGCTGACGGCTCCGTGGCCGGGGAGGCCCATCTGGACCAGTACCGCGCCTGGGGTAAGTCCTGTGGGGTGCTGGCCGCCGTGATTGCAGTTGTGGTTCTGGGGCTGAACGGTTTGTCGCAGCTGACCGGTCTGGACACGGCCCGGGCAGAGCTGGTGGAGCAGCGGGAGCTGCTGCGGCAGGTGATGCCGGAGGCATCCTATCGCTCGGAGACCCCCTACCGTTCCCCCTACGCCTTGAGCATTACGGCAGGATACAGCGACGATGAGATGATCGGCTACTGTGTGGAGGTACAGACCCACGGCTTTGGCGGACCCATCACCATGGTGGTGGGGGTGGATCTGGACGGTAAGGTCACCGGTGTGGCGGTGACCGATCACAGCGAGACCCGGAACATGGGCACGAAGGCCATGGAGAAGGACTATCTGGACCAGTATGTGGGCCGTTCCGGCACCATTCGTATGTCCGGCAGCAACTGCGTGGACGCGGTGTCCGGAGCCACGGCCACCTCCAAGGCCATCACCGCCGGAGTGAACCGGGCGCTGGCCATTGTGGCCAATCTGGATCCGGAGGACGACCAGTCCTATGAAGACGGCGAAGTGTAAAGAAAAGGGGAGAGAACGGTGAAAATACCCTTTGAATTGGCGGGGATCGCCCTGGCGGCCCTGCTGTCGGAAAATTTTATTCTGGTCAAATGCCTTGGACTGGGCGTGCGGGAACAGGCTCTGCGGGAGCCTAAGGACGCCTTCCGCACCGGGTACAGCCTGACCCTGGTGATGGTGGTTACCGCCCTGCTGGGCTGGCTGGCGGACAACCTGATTCTGGTGCGCTTCAGTCTGACGTATCTGCGGACTTTGGTGTTCACCCTGCTGGCCCTGAGCGTGGTGGCCGGTCTGCGGCGGGTGATCCGGGCCTGTCTGCCGGAATTGTCCCGGCGGATCGACGAAAATCTGGCCTCTATCACCACCAACTGCGCGGCTTTGGGCGTGGTCCTGCTGATCTCTCAGCGGGGCTATGGCCTGGGGGCCGCCCTGGTGTTTGCCCTGTGCGGCGGGATCGGCGCAACGGTGGTTATGGTCAGCTATGCCTCCCTTGGGGAGGAAGTGGATATGGAGAGCTGCCCCAAAGTATTCCGGGGCGTGCCCATTCGCTTGATCACCATGGGACTGATGGCAATGGCTATGGTAGGGTTCTATGGCCTTCACTTGAACTGAACAAAACAATAAGCGGCGCCCCGTTTATAGCGGGGCGCCGCTTTTATGTTGTGGTCTTAGGCCAAGCCGTAGCTCTGAGCCAGCTTTTTAAACACGGGCAGAGAGCGCTCCAGGGTGTCCTTGGCTACGCAGTAGGCCAGGCGCACATAGCCGGGGCACTCGAAGTCGTCGCCGGGCACCATCAGCAGGTCGTACTCCATGGCCCGCTTGCAGAAGGCCCGGGCGTCGGGCTCCGGCGACTTGACGAACAGGTAGAAGGCCCCATCGGGATGGACGCACTGGAAGCCCAGTTCCCGCAGGCCGTTGTAGATCAGGTCGCGGTTGGCTTGATAGGCGGAGATGTCCGCCGTCTGACCGATGCACGCGGCGGCCACCCGCTGGAACAGGGAGGACACGCAGATGTAGCCCTGGGTCCGGTAAGCCCCGGCCACCGCGGCCATCACCCGGTCATGGTCCTCCGCCCGGGGGGACAGGGCCAGGAAGCCCACCCGCTCGCCGGGCAGGGACATGGACTTGCTGAAGGAGTAGCAGTACACGGTGTTGGCGTACATGGCGGGGAGGAAGGCCACCTCTGTGCCGCCGTAGACCAGCTCGCGGTAGGGCTCGTCCGCCACGACGTAGATGGGGTGTCCGTATTCCCGCTGCTTGCGCTCCAGCAGAGCGCACAGGTCGGTCAGACTCTCCCGGGACAGCACTACCCCGGAGGGGTTGTTGGGGGAGTTGAGGAGGAAGACGGCGGTCTTTTCGTTGATGGCCGCCTCGATAGCGGGCAGGTCGGGCTGGAAGGTGCCGGGCAGACCGGGCACCACCCGCAGTACGCCGCCGGCATCCTCCACAAACACCCGGTACTCCGAGAAGAAGGGGGCCAAGGTGATGGCCTCGTCCCCCGGGGAGAGCAGGGCGTGGGCCAGGATGGAAAGGGCAGCGGAGGCGCCGTCGGTCATGTACACGTCCTGGGGGCGGTAGTCCATGGAGAAGGTGCGGTTCAGGTAGTCGGCCATCTTCCGGCGCACATCGGCCAGTCCCTGGGCGGGGGCATAGGCGTGGAGCACCGTAGGGGGCATGGTGTCCATCAGGCGGTCGATGGTCTGACGGACGCAGGGGGGCGGGTCGATGCTGGGACTGCCGATGGTGAAGTTATACACATTCTCCGGCCCCACAATGGCGGCCCGCTGTTCGCCGTATGCGGCGATCTCGCGGATGGAGCAGCCGCTGCTGCCCCAGGTAACAAGTCGTTCAGGAATCATGCGTTTGCCTCCTTGGACAGATAGTCCTTCAAATAGAGAATGGCCTGGCGGTATCCCTCGAAGCCCAGCCCCATATAGGTTTTGATGCAGGCCATGCCGGCGTAGGAGATCTGGCGGAAGCTCTCCCGCTGGCTGACGTCGGACAGATGGACCTCCACCGCGGGCAGGGCCACCGCCTTCATGGCGTCCAGAATGGCCACGCTGGTGTGGGTATAGGCGGCGGGGTTGATGACGATGCCGTCGAACCTGCCGTAAGCCTCCTGGATCCGGTCCACAATGGTCCCCTCGTGGTTGGACTGGAATACCTCGCCCTCCACGCCGGCCTCCTGACAGGCGGCCAGCACAAACTGGCACAGCTGGGCATAGTCCTGCCTGCCGTAGATATCCGGCTCCCGCAGGCCTAGCAGATTCAGGTTGGGGCCGTTGATGATCAGCAGCTTCATCCCATCACCTCCATGATCCGGCGCACCGCGTCCTCCACGGGGCCGTTGTTGTCAATGATATGGTCGGCAAAGGCGCGGTACAGGGGCTCCCGTTCCATCTCCAGCTCCTTCAGGTCCCGGCTGAGGGAGATGGGGCGGCCCTCCCGGGGCAGGCGGTCCGTATCCCGGCGCAGCCAGAAGATCACGCCGTTCTGGTGCAGCAGGGGGTAGTTCTCTTTCCGGGTGACGCAGCCGCCCCCGGTGGCGATGATGCCCGCAGAGCCCTTGCCCAGCTGAGCCAGCGCCTGAGTCTCCAGAGCGCGGAAGGCGTCTTGTCCCTGGTCAGCGAAAATTTGGGGGATAGACGTTCCAGCGGCCGCCTCCACAGCGGCGTCGCTGTCAGTTACGGGACGGCCCAGCTTTTTCCCCAGCAGAGCGGCCACCGTGGACTTGCCGCTGCCGGGCATGCCGATCAGGACGATATTCTGCATCCGGCGGGCCAGCAGGTCGCGGATGCGGGCGATCTCGCTGTCGGCGATCTCCTGATCCAGGAACAGCTCGGCGGTGCGCTTGGCCTGGGCCACCAGCATATAGAGCCCTCCGGCGCAGGGGATGCCCAGCTCCTCCGCCTGAAGCATCAAAGCGGTGCGGGCGGGGTTATACAGGATGTCCAGCACGCCGCTGCACCGGGGAAAGCCCCTCAGGTCCAGGGGGGAGACCCCGTTGTTGGGGTACATCCCCACGGGGGTGGTGTTGACGATCACGTCGGCGTCGCCGTGGCGGTCCAGATTGTTGTAGTTGTTCTCGCCGGAGCGGGAGATGACGGTGACGCTGGCGGCCCCCAACTGCTCCAGCACGGCGCACACCGTGGCGGAGGCGCCGCCGCTGCCCAGTACCAGCACCTTTTTGCCCGCCACGGCGATGCCGCTGTGGGCCACCATCCCGGCAAAGCCGTAGGCGTCGGTGTTGTCGCCGTACAGGGTGCCGTCCTTCCGGTGGATCAGCACATTCACGCTGCCCAGCTTTTCCGCGATGGGGGACAGTTGGGTGCAGTGGGGAATGACCGCTTTCTTGTAGGGGATGGTGACGTTCAGTCCGGCGAAGTCCCGGCGGGTGAGAAACTCGTCCAGCTTGTCCTTGGGGCACTCATACAGCTTGTAGTCGTAGTCCCCCAGCAGGGCGTGGATGGCAGGGGAGTAGCTGTGGCCCAGCTTTTCCCCTAAAAGTCCGTATTTTCCTTCCATCATACCACCTCGCTGTAGCTGCCCAGATAGGAGAACTCCTCGCACAGCGAGGGCAGCTCGGCCATGAGCTGCTGGAATTGGGGGGTGTAAACGGAGGTATCCAAGTCGAAGTAGAACATGAACTCGAAGTTGCGCTCGGGCATGGGCCGGCTCTCCAGCTTGTTCAGGTTGATGCCCAGGGCATAGAACCGTGACAGCACCTTGTACAGAGAGCCGGGGCGGTGGGGCAGCACCATCATCAGGCTGGTGCGGTCGGCCCCGGGGTAGATCTCCAGGTTTTTGGAGATGCAGATGAACCGGGTGAAGTTGTTCCCCTGGTCCTGTACGTTGGAGGCCAGACAGGTCAGGCCGTACAGCTCAGCGCAGGAGCGGGAGGACAGGGCCGCCACATCCTTCCGGCCGGACTGGGCCACCCGCTTGGCGGCGGCGGCGGTGTTTTCGCAGCGGACCACGGTGATCTCGGGGTGCTTCTGCAAAAAGGCGGAGCACTGGGCGATGGCCTGCTCGTGGGAGCAGATCTCCCTGATGTCGGACAGCTTGGCTCCGGGGTTGGCCAGCAGGTTGTGGTCCACCTTCAGCCGCAGACTGCGCACGATGCGGAAGTCGTGGCGCATCATCAGGTCGTATACCGCATTGACGGAACCGGCGGTGCTGTTCTCCACGGGGATGACGCCGTATTGGCACAGCCCCTTTTCAATGGCGGAAAACACGGCTTCGAAATTGGAAAAATAGAACACGTTGGGCAGCTTGAACAGCCGGTCGCAGGCCAGCTGGGAGTAGGCCCCCTCCACGCCCTGACAGGCCACGGCGGCGCTGCCGGGGAAGAGCTTGGGAGTGTTTTCGATGGCCCGGGCGATCTGTTCGGTCAGGGCGGTGTTGGTGCCCAGCATGCGGGTCTGGTGGCTGCGGCTGAGCTCGAACAGCAGGGAGTAGAGAGACACGGCGTAATCCTTCAGGTCATCCGGGGTTTTTGCCGCCACGTCCAGCAGCTTCTCCCGCTCCCGCTTGCCGTCCAGAACGGGAAGACCATGCTCCTTTTTATAGGCGGCGATGGCGGCGGCCACCTCCATGCGCTGGCCAAACAGGGCCAGCAGCTGGCGGTCGATGTCGTCGATCTGCTTGCGATAGTTGTTAAGGTCCATGTTGTTACCTCATTTCTTTTTTGCGCGCCAGCAGGGCGTCGTATACGGCGATGGCGGCGGCTGCCTCCACACAGGGGACGGCCCGGGGCACGATACAGGGGTCGTGCCGCCCGGTGACGGTCAGCGGGGTGGGAGTCATGGTGTTCAGGTCCACGCTGCGCTGCTCCTGAGCGATGGAGGGGGTGGGCTTAAAGGCGGCCCGGAAGGTGAGGGGCATTCCGTCGGTGATGCCCCCTAAAATTCCGCCGCAGCGGTTGGCGGTGGTGACTACCTTCCCGTTTTCCACAGTGAAGGGGTCGTTGTTTTCGCTGCCCCGCAGTCCGGCGGCGCCAAACCCAGCGCCGAACTCCACGCCCTTCACGGCGGGAATGCCGAAGACGATGGCGGCGATGCGGTTTTCCATGCCGCCGAACATGGGGTCCCCCAGTCCGGCGGGCAGACCAAGCACGGCGCACTCCACGATGCCGCCCACGGAGTCGCCCTCCTGTCGGGCGGCGGCGATGGCCTGCTGCATTTTCTGCCCCTGCGCGTCGCTGACGGTGGGGAAGGGCTTGTGTGCGGTGGAGCAGGTCAGCTCCCCTGCGTCCTCCACCCCGGCGATAGCGGCGATGCGGCTGATGATCTGGATGCCCTCCCGCTCCAGCAGCTGGAGGCAGATGCCCCCGGCGATACACAGAGGGGCGGTGAGCCGCCCGGAGAAGTGGCCGCCCCCGGCGTAGTCCTGGGCGCCGAAGTATTTCACCTGGGCGGTGTAGTCGGCGTGGCCGGGACGGGGGGTGCGGGCCAAGGCGGCGTAGTCGCCGGAGCGGGTGTTGGTGTTGCGGATGATGGCCGTTATGGGTGCGCCGCAGGTGCGGCCGTCTTTCAGACCGCACAGGAATTCGGGTACATCCCCCTCCTTCCGGGGGGTGGACCAGGCGTTCTGTCCCGGGGCCCGGCGGCCCAGAAAGCGCTGAAGGGCGTCCAGGCCTACCGCTTCTCCGGCGGGGATGCCCTCGATGGTCACGCCGATGGCCGGGGAGTGGGACTGACCGAAGATGGTCAATCGCAGATTTTCACCGTAGCTGCTGCTCATGGCTGTTCTCCTTTCAGCTGCTGAAAGTCCTCCCAGAAGCGGGGGTAGGATTTGGCGACGCACTGGCTGTCCGTCACCGTGACCGGTCCGCGGCAGGCGCAGGCGGCCACGGCAGCCGCCATGGCGATGCGGTGGTCGTTCCAGGCGTCCACGGTGCCGCCTGCCAGCTGGGCTCGGCCGTGGATGACCAGTCCGCTCTCCTGTTCCTCCACCTGCCCGCCCAGGGCGGACAGCAGGGCGGCGGTGCTCTTCAGCCGGTCGGACTCCTTCAGGCGCAGCCGCCCGGCGTTTTCAATATAAGTGGTCCCCTCCGCTGCCGCGGCCACCGCGCTGAGGGCGGGGATCAGATCGGGGATGGGGGCGGCGTCGATAGTGACCCCCCGCAGGGCGGTTCTGCGGACGGTGACGGAGCCCTCTGACGCCTCCACCTGCGCCCCGAAGGCGCGGAGGATGTCCAGAACTGCCCGGTCCCCCTGGGAGGAGGTGAGGGACAGGCCCTCTACGGTGATTCCCCCCGGGGACAGGGCCCCGGCGCACAGGAAAAAGGCGGCGTTGGACCAGTCTCCCTCCACCCGGCACAGCCCGGGCAGGCGGCAGGTCTGGCCGCCGGGGATGCGCCAGCTCTGACCGTCCCGGGTGAACCGGATGCCGGACAGGCGCAGGGCGTCCTCCGTCATGGCCACATAGCCCGCCGACTCCATGGGTCCGGTGACAGTGAGGGTGCTGTCCCCCGCCAGCCGGGGCAGGGCCATGAGCAGGCCGGAGATGTACTGGGAGGACACATTTCCGGGCAGTGTATATTCCCCGGGGCGCAGCCGGCCGCCGCAGCGGAGGAGGCTGCCCTCCTGCTCCAGAGTCATGCCGTGCTCCTTCAGAACCGCATCAAAGGGGGCCAGAGGCCGCTGGGGCAGGCGGCCCTCCATGGCAAAGGCGCCTTCCGCCCCCAGGGCCCCCACTAAGGGGAGCAGGAAGCGGAGGGTGGAGCCGCTCTCGCCGCAGGCCAGCTGCGCCGCTGTGCCGGGGGCGGCAGTGACGGGACGGACCGAGAAGCGGTCCGGGGCGGTCTGCTGGATGTCGGCCCCAAGGGCGTTGAGGCAATTGGCCGTAGCCAGAATATCGGCGGAGGGGCCGCCGCACACCAGCTCCACCGGCTCCCGCCCCAGGGCGGCACAGATCAGCAACCGGTGGGCCTGAGATTTGGAGGCGGGGATGGTCACCCGGCCCGTGCGGGGGCCGGGGGCCGCGATGGCCGTCATTGGATGCCCCCGTCCCGCATCCAGTCCCGGATCTCAGCCTCGGGAATGGACTCGATGCGGCAGCGGCCGATGGCCTCGGGGACGATCAGGTGCATCTTGCCGCCGGAGATCTTTTTATCGGACAGGGCGGCGCGGTACAGCGCCTCCAGGGGGTAATCGGTCTGGGTGGGCAGGTCGTATTTGTCCAGAATGGCCAGCAGGCGGTCCAGTACCTCCTGGGTGCAGATGCCCCGCTTCACCGCCGCCCGGGTGATGATGGCCATGCCGATGGCCACGGCGCAGCCGTGGGGGATGGAGAAGTCGCTGCACGCCTCCACCGCGTGGCCGAAGGAGTGTCCCAGGTTCAGCTTCCGGCGGGCGCCGGTGTCGAACTCGTCCTCCATCACCGCCATGCGCTTCAGGGTGACGCAGGTGGAGATCACATGCTCCACCTGGTCCTTGACGGGGGTATTCCAAAGCGCCTCAAAAAAGTTGGCGTCGAAGAGCACGCTGTACTTGATGATCTCTCCGCAGCCGCAGCGGTACTCCCGCTCCGGCAGGGTGGTCAGGGTGTCCGGGTCGCACAGCACCAGCCAGGGCTGATAGAAGCACCCGGCCTGATTTTTACCCGTATCCAGGTCAATGGCGGTTTTGCCCCCCACAGAGGAGTCCACCGCCGCCAGCAGGGTGGTGGGCACCTGAATGAAGGGGATGCCCCGCTGATAGGTGGCGGCGGCAAAGCCCGCCATGTCCCCGGTGACGCCGCCGCCTAAAGCCACGATGATGTCGCTGCGGGTCATGTGGTTCTCCCCTAAAAAGTGGAGCAGCTGCCCGTAAGTGGTCAGATTCTTGCTGGCCTCCCCGGCGGGGAAGGCCCAGGAGATCACCCGGAAGCCCGCCTGCTCCAGACTGCTGCACAGACGCTGGCCGTACAGGGGCAGCACATTGGTGTCGGAGATCACGGCGGCGGTGCGCCCCGCTCCGGTGACCCGGGCGATGTGCGCTCCGGCCTGGTCCAGCAGGCCGCGGCCGATCTCAATGTCGTATTCCCGGGATGCCGCAACATGAAGGGTAGTCATCGTCCGTCAACCTCCGCCTTTCGTTTTCTGCCCTCGTCCAGCAGCCGCACCAGCTCCTGCTGATCGTCTGCCGCCAGGGCGTCCCGATACTGCTGCATGCTGGCCATAAAGAAGTCCAGCTCTTTCAGCAGAAAGTCCTTGTTTTCCAGGAAAAGCTCCGCCCACATCTGGGGCGCCAGCCAGGCCACCCGGGTCATGTCCTTGTAGCTGCCCGCGGAGAAGCCCTTGTGGGCCCCGGCGGTGGGGCTTTTGATGTATCCGTTGGAGATCACATGGGCCATCTGAGAGGTGAAGGCGATCATCTCGTCGTGCTCCGGCGCGCCGGTGATGGAGAAGCGGCCAAAGCCCGCCGGGGCCAGCAGGGCCTTGGCCCGGTCCAGCAGAGTGATGTCATCCCGGTCCATGGGCACCAGCACCATGGGGGCGCTGTGGAACAGGTTGGCCCGGGCGTATTTGAAGCCGGAGTTGTGGGTGCCAGCCATGGGGTGGCCGCCCAGGAAGGTGACGCCGTGCTCCTTAGCTACGGGGAAGCAGGCGGAGCACACCACCCGCTTGGTGCCGCAGCAGTCGATGACCACCGGGCGGGGGCCCATGAGAGGGGCCTTTTCTTTAAAGTAGGCGATGGAGGCGGCGGGATAGGCTGCCAGCAGGATCAGGTCGCAGGCGGCAAGCTTGTCATCGGTGAGCGGGCCGTCTACCGCGCCGCTGAGCTGGGCGAATTCCTGAGTGCTGGGATCGGCGTCAAGGGCCAGCACCTGCCAGCCCGCCTCGTGATAGGCTTTGGCAAAGGAACCGCCGATCAACCCCAGGCCGAGAATCCCGATTATCATTGTACCGCCTCCCGCACAGAGCGCACCTTCTTGGCCAGCGCGTCATATTCCTCCGGCCGCAGGGACTGGGCGCCGTCGCACAGAGCGTGAATGGGGTCGTTGTGTACCTCGATGATCAGACCGTCGGCTCCGCAGGCGGTGGCCGCCAGAGCCATGGGGGGCACCAGCCGGGCAATTCCGGTGGCGTGGCTGGGGTCTACAATGATGGGCAGGTGGGTCAGCTCCCGCAGCATGGGCACCACGGCCAGGTCCAGAGTGTTCCGGGTGTAGTCGTCGAAGGTGCGGATGCCCCGCTCGCACAGGATGACCTGCTCGTTGCCGCCGGCCATGATGTACTCAGCGCTCATCAGCAGCTCCTTCATGGTGCTGGCCAGGCCGCGCTTGAGGAGGATGGGCTTGCGCAGACGGCCCAGCTCCTTCAAAAGGTCGAAGTTCTGCATATTCCGGGCACCCACCTGAATGAGGTCCACATCTTCAAACAGGGGCAGGTGCTCCACCCCCATGATCTCGGTGACGATGGGCAGGCCGGTCTCCTGCCGGGCGATCTTCAGCAGTTCGATGCCCTCGGCCTTCAGCCCCTGGAAGTCGTAGGGGGAGGTGCGGGGCTTGAAGGCGCCGCCCCGGAGCATATTGGCGCCGGAGGCCTTGACCGCCTTGGCCACAGCCACGATCTGTTCCTCTGTCTCCACAGAGCAGGGGCCGGCGATCATGCAGAAGTTCCCATGGCCGATCTTCACGTCACCCACCTGTACCACGGTATCATCGGGGTGGAACTTGCGGTTGCAGCACTTGAAGGGCTCGGTCACCCGGGTCACGGAGTCCACAATGCCCAGACTGCCGATAAGGTCCATGTCGATGCGGCTGGTGTCGCCCACCAGACCCAGTACAGTCTGATACACGCCATGAGAGACGTGGATGTTCAGCCCCTGGCCCTTCAGCCAGTCCATCAGCTGATCCTGTTTTTCTTTTTCTACTCCGTTTTTTAATACGACGATCATTGCCGAGCCCTCCGTTTATAAATGTTTTGGGAAAATGAAAATGCGGCACAGGTCTAACCTGTGCCGCACGAAACAGTCTCTTACCGAGCTTATTTTTGCACCACAAATTAGCCTTACTACGCAGTCATAGTAAAGTAGTAATAGGATGCAAAAAAGTAGCGATTCATCATATGGACACTCTCCGTCGCTAAACTGTTGTTGGCTAAAGTATAAGAACTTTAAGCCGGAATGTCAACAGGGAAAAGTGCACAAAACACGGAAGAAGGCCGGGCAGCTGTTGTGAGAGATTCCAAAAGGCCCATCTGCTGCCTTGTGTTGACGAGAAAGATGCACTGCCCGCCGATCGCGTCCCACCAAATCGAAGCCCGGTGGGACGGATAAGCGGCAAAACCGGCCTTCTGGCCGGCGGCGCTTATGCGCCGCAAATTCGTTTTGCGCCGCAAAACGAATTGCGCAGGGGCGGCTTTGCCGACCCCGAGCATTGAAATCTCCGAAGGGTGGAGCGAATGAAATGAGCGGAACCCAACAAAGAAGTCACGACTTTCGTCGTGACTTCTTTGTTGGACTATGTTGACGAACAAGATGCACCAATCCAAAGCCCCATCTCATCAAGCCGCAAACCAGCGGAGCGTTTGTGGCTTGAAAAGGAGGAGCAGCGGAATGAGTGCGCTCTGACTTTTTGAAAAAAGTCGGAGCAAACAATATAAAGCTTGCTCCGACGTGGAGCTGATGGTGGGAATCGAACCCACAACCTTCTCATTACGAGTTATGATAGTTTTGTTTCGCCAATTTCCGTGAATGCCCGCAAAGTGCTGTGCTGTAAGGCTTCCGGGGTTTTTGTGTTTTGTGGCATTTCGCCAATTTGGGCCGGTTTCGGTTGAAATAAACCCCAAATAAACCCCAAGCAAACCCCAGCGTCCACACCGTTTTTCCCCGATGTGGACGCTGGGCCTGAGCCATCAAATACCCGGGCTGTTTTCACTTCCGGCCGGCTGCTCGAAGTTGGCTGCCTTTGCGCTCTCGAAGGTCACGCCGCCGGCGCGGTGATCCGACTTGGCCATATTCAGATAGAACGAGCACACAACGCCGTGCGCTGTCCAGGGTAGGCCCACCATGGCAGACAGCCAGGGGAGGGAGCCGGTGTAGCCCTTGTGGATGCAGTAGGCAGCCAGCAGCAGACCGCCCACGGTGACCACCCACAGCAGCGACCGGATGTCAGACACCAGCCGCTTGGAGTATTCCGGCTTTTTTCCTTTCGTTACCTTGATGGTCATGCCTTGCCGATGATCTTCGCAAAGCGATAGAGCACTGTGGCGAACTGCTCACGGGTCAGGACATCCTCCCACATACAGTTCGGCTCGCCGTCGATTTCTGCGCCGTTGCCGGTGATCAGGCCGACCTTCTGCGCCCACTTCCGGGCCTCCTCGCTGTATGCGCTGCTGTCGTTGTCCTGCAGGCTCTTGCGAAGTTCATACCAATGCTGCATCCATTCTTCGTGCGTCACGTCCTCCTCAGCCTCCTTCTGCTGGTTATACGCGCGGGCATCCACCCACCAGTAATATTTGACCTGACTCCGGAAAGTCTCCGGATCGCCCTCAGTCCTGACCTTCCTGGTGCTGGCCGGATCATTGATGTGGATCTTGTTGTCTGCCCACCACACCACCACGAAATGCCCGCTGGAAGTCCACAGTCCTTTGTTCATCAGAGCGATGAGGTAATAGCCCTCCTGCAGCATGGCCAATGCCTTCGCATGGTTGTCGTGATCCGGCTTCCCGTAGGTGTTTGTCCAGTTCAGCATATCGCATTTGATGCCGAATGCCTCAAACTGGGGCTTGAAGTAGGAGTAATATGCCTCGGCAATGGCATCAGCGGTTCCGTCCATGGCCTCGTCCAACTCACCGGGAGCATAGTCGCCGCGGCGGGTATGGACTGCAGAGAGGTCAAAGCCTATATCCACCCGGCGGCAATGGATGTTGCAGAGGTACCCGTTCTGCACGCCCCAGCGAAGATCTCTCTGGAAAATGATCTTGCTGAATACGGTGTCCAGTCGGACCTTGTCTCCGCGATTCGGGGTAGCGGTGAAACCAATCAGCTTCTCCGGCCGGAAGTGGTCGAAGATCTTCCGGTATGTACTGGCGGCCGCATGATGGGCTTCGTCGCAGATGATGAGCCGGAAGTCCTCCGGATCGAACTGATCCAGCCGGCGCACCAGCGTCTGAATGCTGGCGCTGACAACCTCCTCACCGTGGCTGTGCTGCTGGGCACGTTCAATACCGTAGGAGCAATCAAAGTATTTACGGGGCTGCTCCACCAGTTCCTCACGGTGGGACAGGATCAGCATTCGGCCTCCATGCCTGGGAAGATTTGCAAAGGTAACGGTCTTTCCGAGACCTGTTGCCATCTGAGCGAGGTACGCGCCAGGCGGCTGCGCCTCGATCGTGTCAATACACTCGGTTTGATAAGTTCTCAGTTCCATAGATTTCCTCCAAAAACGTGGAACCGTGGAACACCGTGGAACTCGTGTTCCACACCTGAAAGCCTTGCGGCGCAAGGGGTACGGGGCAACCGTGGAACCGTGGAACAAAATTTTCAAAAACTTCCACGAAATTTACACATATATATTACTCGAACAAATGTCCATATATATGTACGCTCTTATATATGCTGTATTTTTTGTTCCACAGTTCCACACCCCACCAAAAAAGTGGTTGAAAGCCTTGCGGCGCAAGGGATACGGGCCGTGGAACCTGTGTTCCACGCACGTTCCTCATGTTCCACACTACAGCGGCAATTCATCCGGATCTTCCTCGTCATCCAGCTCCACGGTGGGCAGCCGCAGGCAGAAGCATTCCGTGGGGATACCATTGATACGCTTCCCCTTGGTGTTGGCACGCCCGCGGGTCTCGATCAGGGATTCCTGCTTCAGGTAAGAGATCATGGCCGCTGTCGAGTATCCGGCGTCCTGCAGGATGCGCTCAAAGACAGAGCGGATGATATATGCCCGTCCTGGCTCCAATGCGCCTAGCACGTCTATATTTGGATTCTCAGACCGGCCACACAGCTTGTTCGAGTTCTGCGTGACCCAGTCGCATAGATATTTATAGCCCCGGTCACCGGCGGACACCGCCGCTTTGGATGCCAGGAATTCTGATATCTGCTCAATTGTCAATGGCTGCTGGGTACCGGAGAAGATCCATTGACAGGCCAGCTCATCTGCCAGAATGATCGAGGCGGCGGCCATAGCCTGTTTCTCGGTGGTGTCACGGTCGCTGAGGATCCGGAACAGCTCACGGTATCGCTCTGATACCTGCTCCACCACGCCCGGCTGGTAAAGCTGATCTACGAATTTCCGGCCGGCAAAGCCGAAATTGCGTTTGACGGAATTGGAGATGCGCATACCATCCTTGATGACAGCCTGGGATGATTTGCATTCGATGTCGATGACGCGGTTTACAGCGCCGGCGCCGCTGGCCGTTCCGGTCAGAGGGGATTCTCCCGTAGTCAGGATGCAGTTTCTCCACGTGGGCGTCAGATCCACGCCGCCGGCACGGTTTCCGCGGGTGCGACCGACACCTTGCGCCAGCTTGTAGACGTCGAACATAGTCCGGCCCTTGTTGTCCTTGGCCAGCTGAAGCTCATCAAGGCAGAATGGGAGGTTATTCAAAAACGCGGCTGTTTTTTCCATGCCGACCACAGTGCCGTCAAAGGTCTTGACGTAAGCGCCGACGGCCGGATCTCCCCACACGCTGGCAGCCACCATCAGAGCGACTGTCTTGCCGGTGCCAGAATCGACGCCCCAGAGATGGACAAAGAACGGCAGGCAGTTCAGAGGCTCCAGCAGCACAGAGGCAAAAGAGGCAGCCAGAATGATCCGGGCCGTGATGGACATGCTCCGTACCTCAGCGGCCGTCTCCAGCCACTTAGCTTCAGAGCCTCGGCTCCGGACCGTCTGGAACATCGCCTTAAAATTGGCGTCACCATCGAAGATCAGACCGTCCACGAAGGGAGAAAAGCCCGCGTCTGGTATGTAGCCGAAGCGCCCGATACTCTTCTTCTCCGGAATCAGATCGTAATTCAGATTTTCCATGTCGGAGATATACTGGATAAATGCCCTGGCGTTCTGGCTGTTTACTGCGATGCCGGAACCTGCCAGATCCGTCACCTTGTTGGAGCTGGCCAGGACGGTCTTGCTGACGATGAGATGTCTCCAGACGGCGCCCTTCCGGTATGCCAGTTGCAGTTTCTCTTCTCCCGTATCAATATTCACCAGTCGCTCCACCGGCATAATGGGGTGTGGGCAGGCTATCTCATCATTGAAACCGTTCTTCTTGTGAATCCCGAGGTCATCGGCTTCCCATTCGCCGGCGTTGAGTTCCAGCGGCTGATTGGTAAACTGGGTAACGTTTTCGATGTAGAGGGTGCCGCTCTGAGCCTTCAGGCTCTCCACGTATTTTTTGTACATGGACTTGAAGCCCCGGAATCCTTTTGAGGCAGCGTAGGCCGCAAGGGACTCCATCTGCGTGGCATGTACAAATGGCTGCACATGGAATTGATAAAGCTCCTCGTAGGGCTTAGTTGTCATGAAATCTTCTCTTTCATATTCCCAGACCGTAGGCTCTTTCACGTGATCACCCCCTTACCTAGGTTTTCTTCCAGCCAGTATTCCAGATACGGCTGACGGCGCAGCGCTTCGGCGTAGAGAGGATGAATGAAGCCGGCGGCGGCATCCTCTTTGGTCGGCGCAAAATATTTCAGGACTTCCCACCAGTAACGGTGCTCCACCGTCTTCTCGTGATATTCCCGCTCAAAGACAGCTCTCCTCTCGGCCTCACGCCTGCGGGCCTCCAAGATGGCCGACTGTTCTGCCCTGGAGAGCTGGGGAGCCTGGCTCAATCCCAGGCCGAAGTCCAGATCCAGGCGTAGAACGGCCTGCCGGAAATTGATATCGTAGAGCCGCATCACGAAATCGATCACCGAGCCGCCGGAATTGCAGCCAAAGCAATGCCAGCCGCGGTCTCCTGCGTAGATCTTCAGCGATGCGGTATGATCTCCCTGATGGAACGGACAGCGCATAAATCCTGCGCGGTTCGGCTCGAAGCCATAGTGCCGTGCAACTTCGTCCATCGTCAGACGAGCCTTGATCTGGTTCGCTGTGTCATCAGAACGGTAACTCGCCATCGTCATCACCCAGGTCGGTGAAGTCGCTTGCGCTGACATTTACCCCCGAAGACCTACCGGCTGAGTGGTATGTGCCGCCGGAGTCTCCGTCGCGCTTGGAATCCCCAAAGTAAATACTGTCAGCTACGACCTCTGCGCTGCGTCGCTTGTTGCCGTCCTTATCTGTCCAGTCTCGGATCTGCAGGCGGCCTTCCACCACGGCCATCCGGCCCTTGCTGAAATACTTATCCACGAATTCCGCTGTGCTGCGCCAGGCCACGATATCCACAAAATCGGTGACTTTCTCTCCGGACTGCTTATCCTTGAAATCACGGTCAACTGCGATCGAGAACGAGACCACAGCGGTACCGTTCTGCGTATGCCGCATTTCCGGATCCCGAGTCAGACGGCCCATCAGGAAGATCTTATTGAGCATTAGAAAAACTCCTTGTAGTTGAGAATCGATGTAAGCCGCTTCGTGGCACGGCAGTAAGCGCAATGCTCGCAGCGGGTGGGTTGAATCTTCCCCTCCTTGATGGCCTGGTATCTGGGGGCGTTGTCTTCTACAACCGCCAGAGCAGCGGCCAGATCCGTGTCATCAATGTACATGGCAGCGAGATCGGGCTCCGTCTCCTTGGTGCCGACGGCCAGAACAAAGGGTAGCATGTGGCCCTCAATGTGCTGGTAGATGGCTCCCTGGATGTCGTAGCCGTAATATTCTACGAAGGGAACCTTGCAATGATCTTCGGCCGACCACACGGATTCCATGCTGGCCATAGCCTTCTGGTCGACAATGGCGCCGTCACACAGGCCCAGCGCAGCGGCCGCATTCGGAAATTCTGCAACGATCTTTGCACAGGTATCCGCATCCAGCAGACTGTCAATCTTGATCTTAAAGGGAACGCCGGCAATCGTGCCGGTACGGATGACCTGCTTTTTGCCGGACATGAGCAGGGAATAGAGATCATCTGCCTGCAGACGGGCAACGACCTCGGTGGCCTTGACGTACTCAGCCTTCAGCGTTCCATCCCGCTTGAAGATCTCCGGATGCTGCGCCTGGTAGAGCGGCAACTCACCGGAGAACCATGCGTCAATATAGCCGCCGACCAGCAGAGCTGCGGAGGAAGGGGGACGATATTCCCCCTTCAGTTCCGCCAGCGCCGCCGCTTCGCACCTCTCGAAGGCCTTAAACTGTGTGGAGCCCATATAGGCCATATTCATTTCAGGAGAGTAATAATTCTCCGGAGTGACAACAGGAAGGGCCATTACAGCACCTCCCCGGTGTCAGGATCCACCGTGAAACTCTCGGGCGGGCTGTCCTGCTGCGCTTCCGCAGCGTTTTCGGCCTCCTGCTGCATTTCTGCAGCGGCCGCGGCTTCCTTGCGCTTCTGGGCACAGGCTGCGCACAGGGGCACACCGTAGTTCTTGGTCGTATAAGCCGCCAGCCAATGAGCGTTTTTCCCCATAGCCGCTTCGATGGGATTGCCGCAGTCCGTACAGGGCGGCACAGGCTCCTGCTTCTGGACACGAGGTTTGTAGGGCCGGATACGGATGCCATCGGTCATGCCGCCGTCCTGCGGATCCCGGACATTGTGATCTACATACAGCTGGATCTGCTTGCCCACCAGCGTAGAAGCCTTGGCGTCGCCGAACAGCTTACGCAGCGTCTTGCGGTTGGTGGAGTTCACGATCAGCGGGCGTACCTGCAGGATGCCGGGGACACGCTCTTCCTTGAAGGAAAGAACGTCCTTGTTTTCTTTGCCGCGCTGCAGGGTCACAGAGCCGTACCACAGGCCGGCAATGGTGAGCACCGGCTCTGTGCCGTCATCGATGTCCTCGGCACCCAGGTACTCGGATTCGCGCATCTGGCCGAGACGTTCATCGCCGGTCAGCTGGCGCAATTTATCTTTCGTCATCATGTTTACTTTCCTCCGTCTGGTCGGCTGCATTTGGAATAGCAGCATTCACAATTGCCATAATGAACCGGCACTCTTCATAGCAGATGTTGGTGTCCGCCTTAATGACGATATCCATGATTTTGGCCGCAGCCTTCATCAGGTTCGCCATTCTGTAAGGTGGGACATAGAAACCGGTGGTTGCGAGAAGGCGCTCCTTTTCAGCCTGTAAACGTTCCGCAGCAGTCACAGCTCCGTCACCTCCAGCTCCTCGGAATCGGTCACGCGGGTGGCAATCAGCTGAAGGCCCTTAGCCTTGCACTTGGCGTACAACCGTTCACGGCTCTCCTTGTCCAGCCGCTCAGCGCCATCGATGAGGATAATCTCCAGCTGGCCGGGCTTGCAGACAGAGATATCCACGCACAGCTCCAGAAGCTCGCCGTCAGACAGATTGGAAATGGGCAGGCCGTTGATCAACGGGATTCCATTCTCCACGGTCAGACCCTCCACGGGGATATGGGCCTCTGCCAGGATGGTTGCTGGCAGCTCACGAGCAAGTTCAATCTTGCGGGTCAGCTCAGCAGACTGGTCGGTCAGATCCTGCACCTCGGCCTGCATGGCCACCATACGCTGGTACTCGTTCAGATGCTTCCGCATCTCCTCGGCATTGGTAACCTCTGCCGCCAGCGCAGTAGTGTCCACAGGCTCCTGATCAGCATACTGTTCAGCCACGCCGACGTCCTTTTCCAGCTTGGCCTTAGCTGCCTCAAAATTGGCGGTGGCAATATCCACTCGATCCTGCCGGCGGCGGCTCAGCTGAGCCAGTTTCTCCTCGGTAGCGCAAGTACAAGGTCGGCAATTTCTTTTGCTGTTGCCTTAATCTCCATGGGCCACTCCCTTCTACGCGCTGGATGAATTCCGGAAAGAGATCATTAAGTACCTTGAATCAAACCGTTGATCAGCAGGAAGCCGTCAGTTGCCGCTGGCGGCTTCTTCCTTGCTGTCCAGCACAATCTGAATATCGGATCCGAACCAGACCATCCTGCGCTGGATATCTTTGATAGCCTGGATGTGCTCGAGAATTTCCTTGGCCGCTTTTTCGGCATCCGAAATTCCGGTGATGACAATTTTCCCGGACATGGGGCACTCCTTTCTCAAATCTTGCTCACCCCGGTCCGTCATGATAAAATGGCGGCGAAGGGAGTGAAAAAATGAAAATTAAACGGTATCAAAATAGCGATAACCTGAAAAATGAAGACCAGTTTCAGGAGGATTACCGCTTTGCCGCAGCACTTTCCAGATACGTTCAGGAACTGCCGGGGGAAACAAAATGGTTCATTGATGAGTGTATCGAAAACGAAGACGGAACTTACTATGCCGTATTCCGTTCTTTCAGATGCCCGGAGTATCGGAAGTGTGTGCTCAGCATCAAGGTTGAGCGGAACGAGACTTGCTCTCTGCCGTGGACTTTCTCTGTCCAGAAGCAGGTAACCAAATAAGGTTGTAAAGATTCTTGTGCCGCAGGTTCTTTTCAACCTTCCAGAAGCCATAAGGGATAAGCCGTCTCAGGTCTATGAGCTGCAACTCATAACCTGACGGCTTTTCTCTTACCTCCACCGCCAGCCCATCTCCCAACAGTTTTCTGACAAGCCAGCGCCGCAAAACATTTAGGTACATTTGCACGTTTTCCCCTCTTTTCTCGAAACTTGCATATCGTGCAAGTTTTAGGCTAAAAAAATAGTTGCTCGGTCTTCCTTGGAAAGATGAAGTGCATTGCTTAACTCATTAGCTTCGAGTACCGTGAAGTTGCTCTTTCCGTTCATTTTAGCAGAAAAAGAAGTGATAGAACAACCAATAATTCGGGCACCGTCAGCATAAGTCTTTCCTTTTTCGACCATAATGCCTTTGAGCTTGTTCAGATCAGGCACTTTCAAAACCTCCTTTTCGACTTGCGTACGATGCAAGTTTTGTGCTACGATAATAGCTTATTCCACAGAGGTTGTCAATACCCTTGTGCAAGTTTTTTTGTTTTTACTTAAAAAATTCTTGCATTACAGTAAAGTTTGCTGTAATATTAGGGCAAGCTAAATACGAGGTGACGAACATGGGGAGCGATTTCAATAAAGATGTTGGCCAACGGCTATATTCAGCGCGAAAGGCCAAGGGATACTCCAGGGCGAAGGTTGGAGAGCTTGTCGGCCTGCATGAAACTACTGTCAAGAGGTATGAAGACGGCGATATCAAATCCTTGGATATTGAGCGGCTTAAAGAGTTTGCGCGTGTTCTCGGTACCTCCGCCGCAGATTTATTGGGCTGGGTGGCGGATTCAGATGAAAATCTCGAGTTGATGCTTCAGATTTCCGAGGATTCTGCAAGCGGCCGCACAGCGGCGGTGGAGGAGCTACGCCGAACCTATGGCACAGAGCACAGCATCCATTCCACCTACGGCTGCGACGATAAAAAGAGGGTCACCCTGCTGTACTATAAAACTCTGGAGCGGGACGTTGCTTTGTCCCTGACCGATATCATCTCCACGGTTGACCGGCTCGACGGCCGCCAGGCCGAAAAGGTCACCCTTCTCCTCCACGCTTACCTGAAGGCCGAGCAGCCCATCCGCAACATCGTGGATACCGCGCTGGATCCCTATGTGGAAGATTTGGACGATCTTCTGTGCGGCGGCTCTCAGATCGGGTAATTGAGGTCGATTTCCGCAAAAAATAAGCCGCCCGGGGGGCGGCTTGACAAATCAAATATGAGCGGTTATACTAAAAGCAGAACGAGGGCGCTGCCGGTAGACGGTTGGCCCCCATAGCTTAATTACTCAAAAGGAAGTAACCGCTGGTTGAGGAGCCGGGCGGTTACTTCTTTTTATTGGCCTGAAAAAACAGGCTGATAATGCCAACGACTAAGATGCCGGTCTGGATGAGATCGGAATATGTAACCATTGGGCAGCCCCCCTTTCGTGAGATCAGGGGACAAGAAGCTGCCCCCTGTCCGGGGGGCCAACCGCCTACCGTATTACTGGCAGCGCCGCACTTACCATATCATATCGTTCGACAAAAAGCAAGAGAAAAGCCGTCCCGGGCTACCACCCCCGAGACGGCCGATGCAAAGCACATATCTGCAATCCACCACGAAAGAAGATACAACGCCAGAATGGCCACAACCAAAAAGACGCCAACTTTGCCTTTCCATTCTACCACAGGAAAAGCTGGGTTGGCAAGAATGGAAAGAGAGGTTTTATCAAATTATGGCCACAATTGAAAAGAGAGGCGAGAGCTACCGGATCATCGTGTCCAATGGGTACGACATCAACGGCAAGCAGATCCGCGAGAAGATGACGTGGACGCCGGAGCCGGGGATGACGAAGCGGCAGATCGAGAAGGCCCTGAACAGGGAGGCCACACTCTTTGAGGAGCGGGTACGCCACCAGCTGACCCAGAACGGCAACATCCGGCTGGTGGATTTCACGGAGATCTTCCTGGAGCAGTACGCCCGGCCGAACCTGAAGAAAAAGACTGCTTTCAGCTACGAGCAGACGATGAAGGTCATCAATCAGGCCCTCGGCCATATCAAGCTGAAGGATCTGAAGCCCGGGCACATCGCATCTTTCTACGCCAACCTGCAGGAGGAAGGCATGCGGAACCGCTGTAAGGCGATGCCGAAGGTGGACTTCGCCGCCTGGATGAAGGAGCGCAAGACCTGCAAGGCAGAGCTGTCCCGGCAGACCGGCGTGTCGATCTGGTGTTTCTCTCAGCTGAAGAATGGCCGTGGGATCGCCCAGAACTGCGCCGAACAGATCTGTGAGAAGCTGGATGTTCCCTACAACAAGCTCTTTATCCGGCAGCACGACGATACGCCCCTGAAGCCCGGTACCATCCACACCTACCACCGCACGCTTTCAGCTGTCCTATACCGTGCGGTGAAGTGGAAGTACATCGAGAGAAATCCGGCCGAGCGGGCCGATCTACCCAGCATCGCCCACAGGAAGGCAGCGTATCTGGATGAGCCGGACGCCCGCCGTCTGTTGGAGCTGCTTCAGGAGGAGAAGATCCTCTGGAGGACGGTGATCACCTTTGACCTGCTCTCCGGCCTGCGCCGGGCAGAGTTCCTGGGCTTGCGCTGGTGCGACGTAGATCTGGATAAGCAGCTGCTCTACATCCGGCAGACGTGGAACTATCTGCCGACAGAGGGCTGCTATGCCGACACCCCGAAGACGGCCACCAGCGAGCGGCCGCTGAGGATCTCCCGCACCGCTGTTCTTCTCCTGCTGGAGTATAAGCGCTGGCAGGATGCCCAGCGGGGGGCCTTGGGGGATGCCTGGCGTGATACCGATGGGCGCATCTTTACCACGGAGGAGGGCAAACCGCTTTTTCCGGACACCGTGACGAACTGGTTCACCGACTTCGTGAAGCGCACCGGCCTGCCGAAGGTGACGATCCATTCCCTGCGGCACACATACGCCAGCTTGATGATTGCAGACGGTACGCCGCTGGTGGTCGTATCCCACAAGCTCGGCCATGCGCAGACCAGCACGACGGCCAATATTTACGCCCACGTCATTGCCGAGGCAGAGGCCAAGGCAGACCAGACCTTTGACCGCTTCGGCGATCTAATCGCCCCCAAAGGGCAGTCCACACCGAAGCAGAAAAAAGCCGCAGGAATTTAGTTCCTGCGGCTTTTCCCTTGGAGCTGGAAATCAGACTCGAACTGACGACCTACGCATTACGAGTGCGTCGCTCTACCAACTGAGCTATTCCAGCTTATATATGATTTTTCGGATTTGATGAAAATAAACCCCAAATAAACCCCATTTGTGTGTTGCTGTGGAAAACTTGGGGCGTTTGGCCCTTGCGGTACAAGGCTTCCGAGATACAAGGGCGATTTTGAACACTTAATTACGAGTGAGATGCTCTGCCATTGAGCCACATCAGCGTATTTGATTGGATAGCACTGAAAATCTGGATAGCTTACTTATTATACCCGCCAGAACCGGCGCAGTCAAGGCCTTCCCGGGCTTTTTCTTTTGGAAAGAGGGGCGGAGCTGCTGATCCGGAGGGAGAGCCGGGGCACTTTAAAGACTGGAATGGGAGAGAAAACAGGAGGAGAGAAACTGTCCGTGATAAAAAGACAATTTTCGTAAAAATTCTCTTCCTTTTTTTGCTTTACTGTGTTATAGTGGAAACAATATGATATCTGCCGCTTGCCGGCAGGAGAGAGGAGCAACTATGGACAAGACGGAGCGCAAGGGAACTGACGCCCTGTATGAGACGATTCTGGCCCTGAAAGACGTGGACGAGTGCCGCCGGTTTTTCCAGGACCTTTGTACCCCCATCGAGCTGCGCAGCATGGAGCAGCGCTTTGATGTAGCTGTATACTTGCAGCAGGGGATGGTCTATCTGGACATCCTGGATAAAACGGGTGCCAGCAGCGCCACGATCAGCCGTGTGCGCCGGTCCATGCTGGACGGCGGCGCCGGAGGGGTTATGACCGAGGTCATCCGCCGCCGCGGCCTGGCAGGAGAAGAAAAGTAAACGACAGGAAAAAGCGCCCGGCGTGAACGCCGGGCGCTTTCGTCAATTTTTTGCCGTTTTTCGTTCCAGAAGGTGCTCCAGCACCATGTTCAGGGCCACGCCGGCGGCCACCAGCAGGCCGCCCACAAAGGTGACCTGCGCGTAATCGTTTTTCATCAGCAGGTCGATTACAATGGACATAAATACCTGCCCCACGAAACCCAGCATGGTCAGCTGGAAAGCCGCGACCTTGGGAACGGTAATGTTAAACAGCATGACCGAACACATACCCATAATGCCGCCTATGTAGATCCAGGGCACCGGGGAGAAGTTGGGGATGACGGCGCTGAGAGCGCCGGGGGCGAGGATCATGCAGATGACCACGGTGATGGGCAGACCCACGATGTGATTGATAAAGGAGCCGGCCAAGGGGCCCACATACTGGGACAGACGGGCGTTTACCGTCCGGGACAGGACGACGGTGATGCCGCCGCCGAAGGCAACGAACACGGCGAAGATGGCGGAGCCCATAGAGGGGTCCATCATCACGAAAATGCCCAGGAAGGAGAGGAGCAGTCCCGCCAGCGCCCCTTTGCGCACAGGGTGCTTGGGCATTCCCATCAGGCCGAAGTTATCAATGACCAATGAGGTGAGCGTCTGGCCCAGAAGGCCAAGAGCCACGATGCTGGTCATACTGATTTTTCCGTAGGCCGCGGCGTTGGACAGGGTGTTGCACACGCCAATGGCGCCGCCGGTATACATCCAGAGGGGGAGCTTTTCTTTGGCACGGATGGGCGTTTTAGAGCCTTTGCAGACCAAAAAGGAGGCGATGGTGCCCACGATGTGGATGATGACTGTGGCTGCAAATACGCCGTAGACCAGGCTGAGCTGGCCGTTGATAGTGACCATAACAGCGATGAGAACACCGCTGCACAGGCATAAAAATTGATACATATGGATTCCTCCCAGGCGGCGTCAGGTCAGGTCCCACTTAGGAGTCAGCATCAGCTCCTCCAGGGCCTTCCGGGGGCGGGGATTGGGCTGCTCGGCGGGGTAGCCCAGGATAAAGGCGCACACCAGATGCAGCTGCGGATAGCCCACATACTCCTGAATCTCTTTGGAGGTGTAGATCACGTCACGGATCCACAGCGAGCCAAGCCCAAGATCCACAGCCTTCAGCGCCATGTGCTCGATGCCGGCCCCCAGGGACAGAAGATCGCCGTCCCGCCAGACGGGATCGTTCTCCCGGAAGATAAGCATCAGGTGGGGGGCGCCCTTGATCACCTTGGCGGTGTGCTTGGCCGTAGTGTAGTGGGGGGGCAGCTCGGGGTGCTCCGTCTCAAACAGCCGGAGCATGATGTCCGCCACATGGTCCTTGTGTTCGCCGGTCAAAAGAAGAAACTTCCAAGGCTGCCGGTTCTTTCCCGACTGGCACAGACGGGCGGCCTCCAGCACCGCGTCGATCTTCTCCTGCTCCACCGGCTGGGGCAGATATTTTCGAATGCTCCGTCTGTCACGGATCACTGTGTCAAGCTCCATAATTGGTCTCCGCCTTTCCCTGTTCTTTATCGCTCTGCCGGATATGACTCCACAGGCAGATTTTACATTATGCCATCATAGCACAGATACAGCCGGTAGGCAAGGGAAAGGAGTTTTGCTTGCCTTTCCCGCTGAAGCTGCGTATAATAAACCTGTTAACAATTTTCGCCGAAAGGAGTGCTGTTCTCGTGCATCTGTTTCATCCCGGTCGGATACGTCAGGATCAGCGCACCTGGATGCTGGAAACGCCGGTGGAGCACCTGATCGTACGCCTGGCTGTTCCCACCACCGTCAGTATGCTGATCACCTCCATTTATAATATGGCGGACACTTACTTTGTCTCGCAAATCAGCACCAGTGCCTCTGGGGCGGTGGGCATTGTATTTTCTATCATGGGGATGATACAGGCCATCGGCTTTATGATCGGCGTAGGCTCCGGCTCCATCTCCTCCCGCCTTTTGGGGCAGAACAAGAAAGAGGAGGCGGGGAGATATGCCTCCAGCGCCATCGCCATGGCTGTGGTGATGGGACTGCTGTTCAGCACAGTCTGTCTGCTGAATCTGAAGGGGCTGATCTGGTGGCTGGGCAGCACCGCCACCATCTATCCCCACGCGGTGGATTACGCCTTTTTTATCCTGTTGGGCGCACCGGTAATGGTGGTCTCCTTTACGCTGAACAATCTGCTGCGGTGGCAGGGAAAGGCCCGGCTGGCGGTGATCGGTCTGACCACAGGCGGTGTGCTGAACATAATTCTGGACCCGCTTTTTATTTTCGGATTCCACATGGGAACGCGGGGCGCCAGTCTGGCCACCTTCCTCAGTCAGTGTGTGGGCGTGTCGATTTTGGCCTCGTTCTTTTTGAAGGGACAGAGCGATATCCCGGTGTCATGGGGCCGGATCTCCCGAACCTGGAAGATTTACGGGGAGATCCTGCGCCAGGGACTCCCCTCCTTCTTCCGGAACTCCATGATGTCGGTATCCACCATGGTGCTGAACTATAACGCCCGCATCTACGGGGACGCCGCCGTGGCCGCCATGTCCATTGTCACCAAGGTGTTCAACTTCCTGCAGTCGGTGGTTATCGGCTTTGGCCAGGGGCTTCAGCCTGTGGTGGGCTATAATTACGGAGCGGGAAAGCTGGGCCGGGTGAAGCGGGGGATCCTGTTCGGGATCAAAACGTACACCTGCCTTCTGACGGTGATCGCGGCTGCGGGTTATCTGACGGCGCCCTGGGTCGTGCAGATTTTTCGGGACGACCCCGATGTGATTGTCATTGGGGTACAGGCCTTCCGGTATCAGTGCATGGTATTGCCCCTCATGCCGGTGTTCGTGTTCTCCAATATGATCTTTCAGGGGATGGGCAAGCCCCTCCACGCCACTACCCTGGCGGTGTGCCGCCCTTGCTTTTCGATTGTGCTGGTCACGGCGCTGTGCCAGCTGCTGGGCCTGAACGGGCTGGAGATTGCCCAACCCTTGTCGGATGTGCTCAGCTTCCTCATGTCGGCCGCACTGCTGCTGCGGCTGATGGGGGGCGAGCTGAGGGGTGCGAAAGAGGACTAAAAGCAACAAAAAGACCGTCCCCGGCCAGATGGCCGGGGACGGTCTTTGTTTTTCGCGTCAACGCTCAGAAGGGCAGGTTCAGCCCGCCGGTGAGCTTGGACATGGTGCTGGAGGCGTCGCTGTCCGCGGCCCGCATGGCCTCGTTTACAGCGGCTACGATCATGTCCTGGAGCATCTCCACATCCTCCGGGTCCACGGCCTCGGGGTCGATGGTCAGATTCTTCAGCTCGTGCTTGCCGTTCACCGTGGCAGACACGACCCCGCCGCCGGCCTTGGCCTCATACTCTTTTTCCTGCAGCTCCTGCTGCATCCGCATCATATCCTGCTGCATCTTCTGGGCCTGCTTGAGCATATTCATGTTCACGCCGCCCATACCGGCCATACCGCGGCCGCCAAAGCCTTTTGCCATAAAGAATAACTCCTTTATTGTGTTGATTTATCCCGCTTCTTTCCTGTATGAGAGAAGGGGGTGTAAGATAAGGTTATTTGATGGTGATATTATCAAATTGCTCGCCAAAGGCGATCAGGTCCTCTAAATTGCCATGGGGCTCCGCCGGAGCGGGGGCCGGAGCAGAGGGGACGGGCGCTGTCTGGGCCGGGGCCTTGCCCACCACCACGCTCACCCGGGGCTGTCCCCCGAACAAAGCGGCGGCAGAGCGGGCCAGAGCATCCAGCACGGCGGGCTTATTCAGCATGGAGCGGGTGAACTCCGTATCCACCCACAGGGTAAGAGCGCCGTTGCTCCAAACTCCTGTCACCTTGTTGGGGTTGTTCAGATAGGGGTTGATGGAGGGGGGGATCTGTCCCCGCATCCCCGCCGCGAAGGAGGGCCAGAAGGCGCTGTCGCCGGCCGCACCAGCGCCGGCAGCGGCTGTTTTTTCCGGAACAGCGGCGGCGCGGGGCGTCTGCTGGGGCGGGGGCGCGGGCTGAACTTTTGCAGGGGCCGGGGCGGGCTCGTCAAAGACGTAGTCCGCCTCCTCCGGCGGTTCCTCGGGAAGGGGAGGGCGTTCCTCATCCCAAGGCGGCAGATCATCCGGGGCGGGAGCCGCTTTGACAGAGGAAGCCTGTTTGGATGGGACCGGAGCGGGCTGAGGGACGGGCTGAGCCGGAGCGGCGGGGACGCCGCCGGCCAGGCGCTGCTCTAAACTGGCTACCCGGGCGGACAGACCCAGGAAGGAGTCGTCCAGACTCTCGTCGCACAGGCGCAGCAGGCACAGCTCCGTGTCGGTACGGCGGCTGGCACTGCGGGGCAGGGCGGCGGCAGTTTCCTGAAGAAGGGTGAGGATCTGCAAAAGACGTTGAGCGGTGAACTGTTCGCCCAGATGGCGCATGGTCGCCTCGTCATACCCGCCGGTGAGCAGGGCGGCCCCGCCCTGAGGGGCGGTCTTGCGAAGCAGAAGGTCCCGGGCCAGGGCGGACAGCTCCGATAAAACAGAACCCACGTCTTTCCCGTTGCCGTACAGCCGGGCCAGAGTGTCCAGCGCGGCGGGGGTGTTGTGGCCGGCAATCTGTTCCATCAGCTTGGCGGTCTCTAAATTTCCCGCCAGGCCCAGCGTGTCCAGAATAGCCGATTCATCCACCGTGTGCTGGCCGCCGGCGCACTGGTCCAGCAAAGACAGGGCATCCCGCATCCCGCCGTCGGCCAGACGGGCCAGCAGGGCGGAACCCTCTTTTGTCAGAGGGATATTCTCTTTCTGGGCCACATAGTCCAGCCGTTGAGCGATCTGCCCGGGGAGAATACGTTTGAAGGCGAACTGCTGGCACCGGCTCTTGATGGTGGCGGGCACCTTGTGCAGTTCGGTGGTAGCCAGAATGAACATCAGGTGGGCGGGGGGCTCCTCCAGAATTTTCAGCAGGGCATTGAAAGCGGGGGTGGACAGCATGTGTACCTCGTCCACGATATACACCCGCTTGCGCACGGCGGCGGGAGTGTACACCGCCTCGTCCCGCAGGGCGCGGACCTGGTCTACGCCGTTGTTGGAGGCGGCGTCCAGCTCCAGCACGTCTAAAATAGAACCGTTTTCAATTCCCAGACAGGCGGGACAGGCGTTGCAGGGGTTGCCGTTTTGAGGATTTTCGCAGTTTACCGCCCGGGCCAGGATCTTGGCGCAGGAGGTCTTGCCCGTACCCCGGGTGCCGGTGAACAGGTAGGCGTGGGACAGACGACCGGAGGCCACCTGCTGTTTCAGCGTCTCGGTGATATGGGCCTGCCCCACCACATCGTCAAAGGTGCGGGGGCGGTATTTGCGGTATAGCGCTTGATACACGGATGTCACCTCGGGTGTCCGCTCTTTTCCGACGAAAAGGGGGAATAAATATGATTCGACGCAGAGCACGGCCGCACACCGACCTTTGCAGCGTATGCTATACCCGTTACCCAGACAGCCGGCTCAAGAACAGAAACCCCGCGGCACACGCGGCAAATCGCTTAGTGCTGCTCGGTTCCCCGCCTGACACGGTTCACGCAGCCGCATTGCGCAGGCCCGATCTATCATCACTGCTTATCTGGGGCAGACGGCACATCACACGTCCGGGGGTCGGAATTCATCCCCGCTGCAGCGGATTGCGGGTACAGGGCACCGCTATCTCCCCGACTAGTGCGGCCATGCTCTGCGTCGAACAGAGCTATCCCATATTGTACTATATCCCGAAAAAATTATCAACTAAAATTTTTGGCTGGAGTGCGGGGCTGCATATAGACAGCTCGACGTAAGCGCAGTCCGACTTATAAAATAAGTCGGAACAAGCGATACAAAGCTTGCTCCGACGTGGCGCAGCGGGTGGGATTCGAACCCACGTGTGGTTGCCCACAAACTGATTTCGAGTCTTTTATGCAACTGTGACGGGGATGTCCGTTTTGGGGTCGTTTCTGTAAGCCCCGTACCCGCCGAAAGCCGCTTGAAATCAGGCTTTTTCGCTCGGAAAGCCTTGCGGGACGGGCTTTTTTAAAAGTGGGTTCAAATCGGCGTTTTTCCCGATTTTGGAGAGAAATGCGGGAAGATAGGAGAGAAAAACCGGGAGACGGCCATACACCGCAGAATAGAGCTTCCAACCGACGAAAATCTATTTTTGAGGTGTTACAAATGGATGTATTTCCCGTCAACTGGGACAGCGTTCCCGAAGTAATGAACAAGGAGCAATTTTTCCGAATCTGCCACATCAGCAAGTCCACGGCGCTGCACCTGCTCAAAAGCGGCAAGGTGCCCTGTGAGTGGTCGGGTAAGAAAACCCGGTGCTATAAAATCCGAAAAGAGGATGTGAAAGCATATTTGGAGGAGCGGGCGATCTTCCCCGAACTCTATTCTGCGCCGAAGGGATGGTACGGCACCCACTATGTGGCGAGGCTCTCCAAGGAGCTGCCGGAGGACACGCTGCGGCAGATGCACGGCTACTATGAAAAGCTGTTGCGCAAATACCCGGATGTGGTCACGGTAAAGGATGTGGTAACCCTGACCGGCTACACCCTGACCACCGTCCACAACTGGTGCAGCCGCGGGTCGCTGAAAGCCTTTCAAAAGGGATTGAAGTTCTGTATCCCGAAAATCTTTCTTGTGGATTTCTTCTGCTCCCTGACCTTCCGCTCCATCACCCGCAAAAGCCTCTGGCATATCCAGACGCTGAATGAATTCAGCAGGAAGATGAAGAAATAATGTGCGATTCTGAAATTCGCACACTCGCACCTGCCTTTCGGTTTTGGTAGACTGTAACCGAAAGGCGGGTGCATTTTGCATTGCAGACCTGCCGGGGAAATTTTGAGTGGGAGGATCACATATGAAATCGCTATTTGAGCAGCTGGGCGGTACTTACACAAGGCAGGGCGACTATTGCCTGCCGGATGTTTGCTTACCGCCCGAAGAAGAACGCCCTATCGGCATTTACGGCCAGCGGCGGCGAGCTTATCTGAAGGCGCACCACCGGGTATTGTATTATAACCTGCTGACCGCCGGGACGCTGGACGGACACCTCGCAGACATCGAGGAGCAGGCGCAGGAATCCTTTCTTCGGCTGGTAGAACAATACGCAGATGCCGAGGGTGTGACGGAGAGGTTGAAGGCCAGCGAACCGCAGTCGTGGGTGTGGAAGATGAACGGTATCCGAAACCAAGCGAACGAGATCGTGATGCAGGAAATTGTATATGGGTAACGAGCAAGCGGGGGTCGATGACTTCCGCTTGTTTTGTGTGCAGAAAAGAACAATGCTGTTTTGAAACGATATTGTTCCGAACTTTGTTGACATTGTTCTTTTATCCGGGTATAATGTACTTGTGATTTTATGCGTGGAGGTATCCCCTATGGCTGAAATGATCTCGGTGAGAGAGGCAGCAGTGCGCTGGAATATAACGGAGCGGAGAGTTGCGACGCTCTGCAAGAATGGGAGAATCGCCGGTGCGAAAAAGCAGGGCAATCGTTGGCTGATCCCCGCTGATACGCTGAAGCCGGCGGATCAGCGGCTCAAGACGGGCGCTTTCCGCAAGACGGAGCGCGCGCCGAAGCTACCCCTGCCCATCGGCGTGTCCAACTACTGCCTTGCATCGTCGGAATACTACTACATTGATAAGACGATGATGATCAAGGACTTTATCGACGAGCGTCCGATGGTGACGCTGTTCACCCGCCCCCGGCGCTTCGGCAAGACGCTGAATATGGATATGCTGCGCACTTATTTTGAAAAGAGCGACAAGGATACCTCCGTCTATTTCCAGGATAAGAAGATCTGGGCCTGCGGCCAGAAGTACCGGGATTATCAGGGCAAGTACCCTGTGATCTTCCTGACCTTCAAGGATGTGAAGTTCGACACTTGGGAGGAGACCTTTGCGGCCATCCGGGATATTTTTGCAAAGGAGACCCGGCGGCACAAAGAACTGCTGAACAGCGATAAGTGCGACGAGTACAGCAAAAAGACCTATGAAAAGCTGGCAGACGGCAAAGTCAGCGAGGTAGAGCTGGCTTCGGCACTGCTGGATCTGTCCGCTATGCTGCACAAGCACTATGCCGTTGCGCCCATTATCATCATCGACGAGTACGACACCCCCATCCAGCAGGGCTATCAGAAGGACTATTACGACAAGGTCATCCGGTTTATGCGGAATCTGTTTTCCGGCGGTTTCAAGGATAATCAGCACCTGTCCTTCGGCTTCCTCACCGGCATTCTGCGGGTGGCAAAGGAGAGCATCTTCAGCGGGATGAACAACCTGTCCATCAACTCCGTGCTGGACAACAAATACAGCGCCTACTTCGGCTTCACCGCCGACGAGGTGATGGAGATGGCGGAATACTACGGCGCTGCCGATAAGTACGACGAGATTTGCCAATGGTACGACGGCTACCGCTTCGGCAAGACGGAAATTTTCAACCCGTGGTCGGTGGTCAACTACTTCAGCAACGAGTGCGAGCCGAGACCCTTCTGGGTCTCCACCGGCAGCAACGATATTATCGGGGAAGTGCTTGCCCAGGCGGACGAGGAGATTTATAACCGTCTGACCTCCCTGGTCAACGGCGAGACCTTCACCACCTTCATCGACACCGGCGTGATCTATCCGCAAATCAAGAGCAATCCCTCCACCATTTACAGCTTCCTGCTGGTGACCGGCTATCTGAAGGCACTGAAAACCACGCCCTCCTTCAGCGGCGATTTTATGTGCGAGGTCTCCCTGCCAAACCGGGAGATTTCTCTGGTGTATAACAAGGAGATTTTGCAGCGGCTGGAGAATCTGATCCCGCCGTCCACGGCAATTTCCGTTCAGGAGGCCATCTTCTCCGGCGATAACGCACGGCTGAAAGCGCAGATACAGACGCTGCTGACCCAGTCGGTCAGCTCCTTCGATACCGCCGGGGAGAATTTCTACCACGGCTTTATGCTGGGACTGTGCGCCCTGCTGGGCGGCGCTTTCGTGACCTCCAACCGGGAATCCGGCGACGGGCGCTATGACATTCAGTTGAAGCCCACGCAAAAGGGCCTTCCGGGCATCCTGATCGAGCTGAAAGCGGAGAAAAATTGCAGCGACGAAAAGCTGAAAAAGCTGTCCGAGACAGCCTTACAGCAGATCAACGACAAGAAATACGAAACCGAGCTGACGACCGCCGGGGTCAGGACGATTTATAAATACGGCGTGGCCTTCAGCGGCAAAAAGGTTGAAGTGGCGGTTGGGTGAGGCTGACGAATTTCAAAGTATCAGCTTTCAGCTTCCAAAGTATCAAATTGATACTTTGGTGAAATCCCAAAATGCCAGCACGGTGGTTCCAAAGTGCCAAATTGGCACTTTGCAGATGTGCTTATATCAAAAGTTGAGGTTCTTTTTGGCAGAGGACGGTTCGAAGGAGATGTGCCCACGGGTCTGTACTATTTGACGGATTTCATTGACCATCGGTTTACGGATTTACTGCGAAGAGGATTACTATATTCGGCTATGGGAAAATCTTATTTCGAAATTAAAGGGATTGAAAAGCTAGGATTAGATTCTATTGCAATTTTAGAATTTTTTGAGAAACTATACTCTCTGTTTGATGCGAGATTTGAGGTGACCGTCACTCAAGGGAATTCCATAGTGAAATGCAAATCAATGAGCGAAGGGCAGCGCCAACTTATCAAAATCCTTGGTATGCTTGGTATTTGCAAGACGGAAGATTGTCTCGTTTTAATGGATGAACCAGATGCGTATATGAACCCACGCTGGAAGTATGACATCAAAAGCACAATGGATCAATCTTTGCAGGAGGCTGTGAACACTCAGGCGATTATTGCGACACATGATCCGTTGGTGATAAATGGTGTTCCCAAAGAATACATTCGGATATTTATTCGAAACGAGAATCACGGGAGATTCTTTACAAGAGTTATTACCCCTGTCGAGAATACCGAGGGAATGGGAATCGACGGGTTGCTACAAAGTGAATATTATGGGTTGCAGACTTCTTACGACCAAAAATCGCATAAGAAATTCTTGCGCAGACAAGAATTATATCTAAAACTTATTGGCGGGAGTGCTACGGACGGAGAAAAAGCAGAGCTTCGTGAAATAACGAGAGATTTGGGATTGCTGCCGCTATCGTATAATTCAATTGATTTTCTATATGATGATTTTTTGACCGTATATAAGAAGTGCGATCTGTATAGTCAAGAGTATCTTACCTACGATCAAGTGTTAGAGCGCAGAGGAAAAATTAAAGAAATTATAGAGGCGTTATACGAAGGGCAAGTATGAGATATATAAAGATAGAAGATCTTCTGGTATTCAGAAGCAGGTGGGGACAAGGTAATGAACTTTGGAAAAACAGTGTGCTCAAAAAGGATTTCAGAGATTTCTTTCACAATAAATGCTGGTATACAGAAGTACCCCTTGTCGGGCAAGATGTGCATATTGACCACTTTCGACCCAAGGCAGCGGTAAAGCCTTTTGAGAATTTTAAATATAATCATTTGATTCAAGATGAGGGATATTATTGGCTAGCAAATGATCCGTCGAATTATAGGGCGTGCTGTATCTATGCTAATCGAAAGACTGGTGGCGGCGGTAAAGGAAATTATTTTCCTTTAGCAGATGATGGCGTATATCAATCGGAAAAAGATGAAAATAATGAGCGTCCAATGCTGTTAGATCCATGCGTGGCAGAAGATGTTAAGTTGTTGTCTTTTCTGGGTAATCGCGTAGTTCCTGCAACGGACGATGAACTGGGCAAAGAAAGGGTTAGAGTTTCGGCATCTATTTACAATCTGACTGATGCTTACATAAGCAACGAAAGAGGGAAAATTTGGGCGAGCATCGAACAATTACTTGCAGAGTATGTCTCCGGAGATATTAGCAAGTCCAGCTGCATTCGCCAGCTAAGGGACGCTATATCGCCCAAAGCTCCCTTTTCAGCTTGTGCAATAGCTTGTGTTAATTCTCTTGCTCCAGACGAAATAAAGAGCGAGCTTGATTTGATACTCTAACTCTATGAAATGAGGGATGATAGTGCTGGATCAGACAAATGCAAATATTGAAAGACATATCAAAACCCACACAGAGCGTTCCGATGATGACCGTGCGGCAGTATCTGTTTTGGAGACATTTCTTCGTTCAAATGGGAGAATCAACACTTCTTTTGCATCAGATGATAAGTGGCCCAATCACGATGGCACTTTCGAGTTTGTTCCCGACCCTGACATTTCTAGGCGGCCCAAGCAGACTTTCTATGTCCAAATAAAGGGAACACGCAATTATACTGAGCGCGAGGGTGTTATTAAGTACACGCTAAAAGATCTCGCTTTTCCTGCTTTTATATGTGGCAGAGTATCCCTTGATCCGGGAATTCTGTTTGTGATTCTCAATCCCGCTGAACGCGGAGATGAGAGAGTTTTTTGGAAGTATATGTCGCCCAGTTTTCTTAACAGTATTGATTTTGCAAAAGACAGTATAACCATCAGTTTTTCACCGGAAGAGGAAATCTTGAACAATGACGAAAGCGTTTTAGCTTTTTGCGAGAGGTTAGAAAAAATTGTCGAGCGGCATTCCTTTGTAAACCAATTGGAACGGCATAGTTATTCTTTTGAAGAAGCTAAGCGAATCGTTGAGACCTGTGATACGGAAATCACGGAAAGCATCGACAATTTAAGCATTCTAAATAAGAGCCGCGACAACATTTCACGGAGAATTCTGACGAGATT